>JACCDI010059884.1_pt1 | contig 33313 bp, 31 predicted proteins | sample 7442791 | NCBI WGS metagenome assembly JACCDI01 (sample SAMN15323434, study PRJNA562643) | freshwater metagenome | isolation source: river surface water | place: USA:Blue River Watershed | collected 2017-08-15
CGTTTAGTTGCTTGTCTTACATCTTTTTTGGTAGCCGAATGATTTGCCATGTACTAATTAATTTTCAGGAGGGCAAAGGTAAGGGACTTGCGCAAATATTTAAAATTAAAATGAAAAAAAATAAAAAATCATTATAAAATATTGATTTTCAATTATTTGTAATGTTTTTAAAATACTATTTTAACCGTATTTAACAATAATTTGTTGAATCAGCTTTAAAACCCCCAAAATAGGACAGCAATCAATCAAAATTTAACCGATATTTTTAGCGCATTTTACTTTATTAATCAATCAATTAAACCGATATTTGCAAACCTTGTTTCGACAAATAAACGAAAGGAAATACAATGAAGGATTTCACCTACATCACCAACTCCCATCCAGCCTTTATAGAAGGTTTGTACCAACAATTTTTAACTGATCCAGCATCAGTTGACCCAGATATCATCAAGTTTTTTGAGGGTTTCGATTTTGCAATGCAAAACGGAACAGTAGCTCCTGCTCAAGGTGTTTCAAGCACCGTATCGAATGTGAGTGCAGACTGGGCGAATGAAATTAAAGTGTATCGTTTGATATTAGGTTATAGAAACAAAGGGCATTTAATTGCTACAACCAATCCAATTCGAACAAGAAAAGACAGAGGTGCCAATTTAGACTTAGCATTCTTTGGGTTGTCTGATGCCGATTTAACCAAGACATTCCAAGTTGGTTCCATCATTGGTCTAGGTGCAACAACATTGAAAAACATTCTTACGCATTTACAAAAAACTTACGCGCAGAATGTAGGCGTTGAGTTTAAATATATTTCTGATCAACAAAGAGTAGATTGGTTAACCAACGAGTTGGAAAACAAGTTTAGTCAACCTATCCCTTTAGAACAGAAAAAACATATCCTTGAAAAATTAAATCAAGGTGTGATTTTTGAAAAGTTCTTACACACTAAATACATTGGTCAAAAACGCTTTTCTTTAGAAGGAGGAGAGTCAACAATTGCTGCATTGGACGCTATTGTAAATACTGCAGGTGAGCATGGTGTAGAAGAAGTGGTGATTGGAATGGCACATCGTGGAAGATTGAATGTGCTTGCAAATATTATGGGTAAAACCTACGAACAAATTTTTAGTGAGTTTGAAGGTACTGCGGTATTGGATCAAACCATGGGTAGTGGAGATGTAAAATACCATATGGGGTATTCATCTGAAGTCACTACGTTTAACAATAAAAAAGTGCATCTTAAATTGATGCCAAATCCCTCCCATTTAGAAGCGGTCGATCCAGTCGTTTTAGGATTTACCCGTGCGAAAGCGGATATACTGTACAATTCTGATTTATCCAAAGTGCTACCAATTTTAATTCATGGTGACGCATCAGTAGCTGGTCAAGGGATTGTATATGAGGTTTTACAAATGTGCCAATTGAATGGTTACAAAACATGTGGTACCATCCACTTCGTGATCAATAACCAAATTGGATTTACCACTGATTTTGACGATGCAAGAAGTGCCAACTATTGTACTTCTATTGCAGCGATGGTGCAAGCTCCTGTATTGCACGTGAATGGTGATGATGCAGAAGCAGTTGTGAAAGCTGTACAGATTGCTACAACTTACAGACAATTATTCAAGAGTGATATTTTCATCGACATGGTATGTTACAGAAAGCATGGCCACAATGAGGGAGATGATCCAAAATACACACAACCAAAATTGTATAGCTTAATTGAGAAACATAAAAATCCAAGAGAAGCTTATACAGAATTTCTTTTGCAGAATGGAGAAGCAAGCGCGCAAGAATTGGCAAAGGAAATGGAGAAGAAATTCTGGTCCGATCTACAAGCAAGATTAGATGAAGTAAAACAACATCCTTTGCCTTATAAATACCAAGCACCTGAATTGGCTTGGGAAGCAATGCGTAAGGCTACTCCAGAAGATTTTCATAGTTCACCTAGTACAGCTATCTCTGCAGAAAAAGCGAAATCTATTTTTGATGCATTGATGAAATGGCCTGCAAGTTTTACGCCATTGAAAAAAGTTGATAAATTAATTCAAGAGAAAATAAAATTATACGAAACAGAACAAAAGATAGATTGGGCTACAGGTGAATTAATGGCGTATGCTTCTTTATTGGCAGAAGGTAAGACGGTTCGTATGAGTGGACAAGACGTAAAGCGCGGTACTTTTAGCCATCGTCATGCTGTTTTAGTGGATGAAAATACCAACGAACAATACAATCGTTTGAATCAAGTTGCCGATGGTCAACAACCATTTAGAATTTACAATTCATTACTAAGTGAATATGGTGTACTTGGATTTGAATATGGTTATGCATTAGCGAATGCAGATGCATTAGTGGTTTGGGAAGCACAATTTGGTGATTTCTCCAATGGTGCTCAAACAATCATCGATCAATTCATCGCTGCGGGAGAACAAAAATGGCAACGTCAAAATGGGGTGGTGATGTTGTTACCACATGGATATGAAGGTCAAGGTCCTGAACATAGTAGTGCACGCTTGGAGCGTTATTTACAACTATGTGCAGAAAACAATATGGTCATTACAAATGTGACAACTGCAGCCAATTTATTTCACGCATTAAGAAGACAATTGACATGGTCATTCAGAAAGCCAATGATCAATTTCTCGCCTAAAGCAAACTTAAGAAGTCCAGCAACTTTCAGTCCCATGGAAGATTTGACGAAAGGTGGATTCAAAGAAGTAATTGATGACAGTTTTGTGCAAAAGGTGGAAGATGTCAAAAAAGTTTTGTTTTGTTCAGGAAAAATTTATTACGAATTAGCAGAGAGACAAAAGACAGAACAAAGAACAGATATTGCTATTGTACGATTAGAACAGTTATATCCATTGCCTACACAGCAGATAACTGCGCTTTATCAAAAATATGGTAAAGCAATTTGGTTCTGGGTGCAGGAAGAGCCTTTGAATATGGGTGCTGCTAGTTTCTTGCAAATGAATTTAAAGTCTATAAAATATGGTGTCATCAGTAGACAGGCAAGTGCAGCAACAGCTACTGGCTATGCTAAAGTACATGCCAAAGAACAAAATGAAATAATAACAACTGCTTTTTCTATCTAAAATATTAAAACATGATTTCGATTAAAGTACCTACAGTAGGAGAATCAATTACAGAAGTAACTTTGTTAAAGTGGACTAAGCCAGAAGGTGCTTGGGTAGATCGCGATGAAGTAATTGCGGAATTAGAGAGTGAAAAAGCAACATTCGAAGTGAATGCCGAACAAGCGGGTACACTGCATCATAAAGCAAAAGAAGGAGATAGTATTTTAATTGGAGATATCTTAGCAGATATTGATGAAACTGCCGCAAAGCCAGCTGGGGAAGCTCCAAAGCCTGAAGCAGTGGCTACGCCTACAGCAGCCCCTGCAGCATCTACAGCTCCTGTTACAAGTGTGCCGAATAATGTTAAAGCAACACCAGTTGCTGCTGCAATTATTGCAGATAAAAAAGTTGATACCAATCAAATTAAAGCAAGTGGTTTTGCAGGAAAGATTACTAAAGTGGATGTATTAGATGCTTTAAATAATCCTGGTAAAATTCAGTTTGCTGGTCAAGAATTATTCTCGCGCAATGTACGTCCTGAGAAAATGTCTAACCTTAGAAAAACAATTAGTCGTCGATTGGTAGAGGCTAAAAATACCACAGCTATGTTGACTACTTTTAACGAAGTAGACATGACAGGTATCATGCAAATCAGAAAACAGTATAAAGATAAATTCAAAGAAGCACATGGAGTGAATTTAGGTTTCATGAGCTTCTTCGCCAAAGCTTGTGCGATTGCATTGACAGAATGGCCTTCAGTAAATGCATTTATTGATGGGGATCAATTGTTATACCATGACTATGCAGATATTAGTATTGCTGTAAGTACGCCGAGAGGTTTAACTGTTCCAGTAATCAGAAACGTAGAAAGCTTAAGCATGGCAGGAATTGAGAAAAAAGTTATTGAATTAGCTGCTAAAGCAAGAGATAGTAAATTAACCGCAGAAGAATTAACTGGTGGTACATTTACGATCACCAATGGAGGTGTGTTTGGAAGTTTGATGAGTACGCCTATAATCAATATTCCTCAATCTGCAATTTTAGGAATGCATAAAATACAGGATCGTCCAATGGCGGTGAATGGTGAAGTGAAAATTTTACCAATGATGTATTTGGCATTAAGTTATGACCACAGAATCATTGATGGGCGAGAGAGTGTAGGCTTCTTAGTGAGAGTGAAAGAGTTGTTAGAAAATCCAGCACTTTTATTGATTGCCAAAGATCCAGTAGCTAGTTTGTTGGAATTATAATTTTAAGAAAAATAAGTTAAAGGAAGTCATGCAAAACATGACTTCCTTTTTTATAGCATGACGCATCAAATTCAACATCAGGAGCTTGCTCAAAAATTAGTGACTGCATACAAAGGGCAGGAGCCATTGGCTGTCTATTTAAAAAAGTATTTTGCTGCAAATAAAAAGCATGGAAGTAGGGATCGCAAAAGTATAAGTGCATTTTGTTATGCATATTTCAGAGCTATGCACGCAGCATTTCCTTTGCAGGATGCTATTTCAAAGGAAATAGACATTCCAACTTTTATCCATTCGCATACGATTCAGCCATTGTTATTTATTAGAATTCGACCATGGCAAAAGGAGAAAGTGATTAAAGCTTTACAAGCAGCTTCCATTGACTATACGCAGATGAACGAAAATTGTTTTGCGTTTTCCAATACCACCTCTTTACAAAATGTTTTGGCGCTTAATAAAGAGGCTGTGATACAAGATTTAAATTCACAGGCTTTAGCTGAATTATTAACCCATGTGCCAACAAACATGGATTCGCCAATTCAGGTTTGGGATGCTTGTGCAGCGAGTGGTGGCAAAACAATTTTGATGTTCGATGCCATGCAAAATATTCGGATGCATGTATCAGATGTAAGAGAAAGTATACTTTTTAACGCAGATAAGCGATTGCAAGAAGCAGGCATACGTCCGGCAAGTTTACAGGTGATTGATCTAACTGAAGCATTTGAAATTAAAAAACCTTTTGATTTTGTATTTGCTGATTTGCCTTGTTCAGGTTCAGGAACATGGGGTAGAACACCAGAACAAATTGCTTTTTTTAAACAAGAAAATTTAGATGCCTATATACAATTACAATCAAAAATCATAGCTAATATTTTACCCTCTGTAAAATTGAATGGGTATTTATTAATCGCAACCTGTTCTGTTTATGCAGCAGAAAATGAAGCGCATGTAGAAGCAATACTTGCGCAAGGGCAATTCGAATTAATTGAGCAACGCTATTTTAAAGGCTATACCCAACAAGCGGATACACTTTTTGGGGCTATACTAAAACGCCGCTCTGAATAATACCGCCGGCTACTACATCGTCTCCTTCATAGAATACTGCACTTTGCCCTGGCGCAATACTTTTTACATTTTCGTAGAACCTTGCTTGTACACCATTATCTGTTTGGGATAATTGACAAAGTGCACCACTATCTTTATAACGTATCTTAGCCATCAATTCCATAGGTTCAGGTAAGTGGTCGTATTTGATCCAATTCATTTTAGCCACCAACATATCATTCTTATCTAAGTCTGCTTCATCCCCAATTACCACTACATTTTTTACCGGATCAATATCAGTAACATAAACAGGACGGCCCATGGCCAATTCCAATCCTTTTCTTTGTCCTATTGTATAAAATGGATAACCCTTGTGTTTACCTAATCTTTTTCCTTTTGTATCAACAAACCAGCCTCCATTTACTTTTTCTTCCAAGCCGTCCACACGACGTTTTAAAAAACCTCGATAATCATTGTCTGGCACAAAGCAAATTTCATAGCTTTCACTTTTTTTAGCAAGTTCTGGATAACCCATATCAATGGCCATTTGTTTGATATCCTTTTTATGCATGCCCCCCAATGGTAAAATAGTGCGTTTTAATAATGCTTGATCTACACCCCACAACACATAACTTTGGTCCTTGGTTTCATCTAATCCTTTTGAAATCACATAACGTCCGTTGGAATGTTGACGCACTTTCGCATAGTGACCGGTAGCAATAAAATCACAACCCAAAGCATCTGCTCTTTTTAATAAGGCACGCCATTTAATGTGTGTATTGCACATGACACATGGGTTGGGTGTTCTACCTGCTAAATATTCTTCTACAAAATTTTCGATGACAAAGTCACCAAATTCTTCTCTAATATCTAAAATATAGTGAGGGAATCCATTGTTTACTGCTGCCATTCTTGCATCGTTGAATGAATCAATGTTACAGCAGCCAGTTTCTTTACCTTTGGAATTGCTAGTAGAATAGTCCCATGTTTTCATAGTAATTCCAACTACTTCATAACCTTCATTGTGTAGGAGTAATGCAGCGACAGTGCTGTCTATTCCGCCGCTCATTGCGACCAATACTTTTCCTTTTTTGCTCATATTTCGGTGGCCAGTTAAAAGTTGGCTTGGCACAAAAGTAACAAAAAATTACTACCTTCATTGTCTTAGAAAGTTAAAATATACCAATATGATAAAGTTACAAGTCATCGGAAATTTAGGGAAGGACGCAGTGGTGAATAACGTCAACGGGAAGTCTGTAATCAACTTTAATGTGGCGCATACTGAAAGATATAAAGATGCGCAAGGGGTTCAAAAAGATAGAACAACATGGGTAGACTGCTCTTACTGGACGGATAGAACAGCTGTAGCACCTTATTTAAAGAAAGGCACACAAGTATATGTTGAGGGTACCCCAGATGTAAGATCTTACACAACTACAGATGGCCGCCAAGGGGCATCTTTAACTTTAAGAATTGCTTCTGTACAATTATTAGGTGCAAAGTCTTCAGGGTCAGGAGATCAATCAAATTATAGTGGAGACAACACGCCCGCTCAAAGTTACAATCCAGCCCCTGCTGCTGGAGGTGATAGCAATGATGCATTGGACGATTTACCATTTTAATATGATTTAAAATTTAGTTCAAAGGGTGTACTAAAAAGTACACCCTTTTTAGTTGTAAATTTGTGCTATGGATGCTAAACTTTATACATACAAAGAATTGAATGCATTTGCAGAAGCTGTTTTTTTAAAGATGGGCTGTTCAGATACAGATGCAAAATTGGCTACGAAAGTACTTTTATCAGCAGATCTTAGAGGGATTGACAGCCATGGTATTGCCAGGTTGGTTGGTTATGTAAGATTATGGGAAGTAGGAAGGATCAACACCCAACCTAATATTCAAATCATACATGAAACTCCATCCACAGCAGTAATAGATGGCGATAGAGGTTTGGGATTAATTGTAGCACCCAGTGCAATGAAAATTGCGATGGCTAAAGCAAAGCAAGTTGGAACTGGATGGGTGAGTGTTAAGAATAGCAATCATTTTGGTATTGCTGGTTATCATGCAATGATGGCATTAGAACAAGATATGATAGGGATGGCCATGACCAATGCAAGCGCATTAGTGGCGCCAACCTATGCTGCTGAGAAATTATTAGGTACGAATCCGATTGCAGTAGCAATTCCAGCGGGGGAGGAAGCTCCATTTATAGCAGACTTTGCAACCACGACAGCCGCAAACGGAAAATTAGAAATTGCACAAAGAAACAAGACGACTATTCCTTTAGGTTGGGCGCAAGATGCGGAAGGGAAATCGACACAGGATGCGAATATTTTAAAAAAAGGAGGTGCATTATTACCTTTAGGGTCCGAGAAAGAGCAAGGAAGTCATAAAGGGTATGCACTGGGCTCTATAGTAGATATTTTTTCTGCTGTTTTAAGTGGCGCTAGTTTTGGTCCATGGGCACCTCCATTCCCAGCTTATGTCCCTATGCCAGAAAATATGCCAGGCGAAGGTTTAGGTCACTTTATTGGTGCAATGCGAATAGATGCATTTAGACCTGCAGCCGATTTTAAATCCAATATGGATCTTTGGTTACGTCGATTTAGAAATGCAAAACCTGCAGAAGGACATGATCATGTATATGTAGCAGGGGATATAGAACGTGCCATGGAATTGACGCGTATGCGTGATGGTATTCCATTAGTACAATCCGTTCAGTCAGATTTACTAGCCTTAGCAAATAAAATGGATTTGTCTTTTGATGTAAAGAGCTAACAGCTGTTTATAGCTTTTCTAGTTACCTTTGAATTAAATAAAAAATACAAAAATATTTCAAAATAGAGTTGGTATGAAAGTAATGAAGTTTGGCGGAACCAGTGTAGGGAAGCCTGAGAGAATGCGTCAAATCGCATCATTAATCACTGCAAGTAATGAACCTGTGATGGTGGTATTAAGTGCATTGAGTGGAACGACCAATGCATTGGTTGAAATTAGTAATCGTTTAGCGCTTGCAGATAAACAGGGCGCTATGGAGAAGATAGCTGCATTAGAAGATCATTATCAAAATTTTATCAAAGATTTATTGCAAGATACTACGCTATATGAGAGAGCAAAAGAAATGTTGCAAGAGCATTTTGAATTTTTAAAAATCACGCAGAAAATTTCTTTAAGTGATGCATTGAATAAAGATATTTTAGCACAAGGTGAATTGATGAGTACCAAATTATTTTCTTTGTTTTTGGAACAAGCTAAAATAGATCATGTATTATTACCCGCCTTGGATTTTATGCGATTAGACCATAATGATGAACCAGATTTGAATTTCATACAAGAAAAATTAAAAGGTGTTTTATCAAATCATCCTACTAAAAAAATATTTGTAACACAGGGTTATATCTGTCGAAATGCAAAAGGAGAGGTAGACAATTTAAAGCGAGGAGGCAGTGATTATACAGCTTCTTTAATTGCTGCTGCTGTGAACGCATCAGTATGTGAAATTTGGACAGATATTGATGGTATGCACAATAATGATCCTAGAGTGGTCGAAAAAACGGTAGCAATCGAACAGTTAAGTTTTGATGAAGCTGCAGAGTTGGCTTATTTTGGCGCTAAGATTTTACATCCAACCTGTATTTGGCCTGCACAGCAAGAAAATATTCCAGTAAAATTGTTAAATACAATGGAGCCAACCGCTGTGGGAACGGTGATTAAGAAAGAAGCAGGTACTGTTGGGGTGAAGGCAGTTGCAGCAAAAGATGATATCATTGCAGTAAAAATTAAAAGTACTAGAATGTTATTGGCTTATGGATTTTTAAGAAAGATTTTTGAGGTTTTTGAGAAATATAAAACACCAATTGACATGATTACTACTTCGGAAGTAGCTGTATCAGTGAGTATTGATAGTGACTTACATTTAGATGAAATAATTGAAGAGTTAAATAATATTGCATCCGTTGAAGTAGAGAGAGGTCAAACCATTGTTTCAATTGTCGGCAATGAAATTGCAAAAACAGATTCAGTTCTGAAAAAATTATTCAATGCGATAGACGAAGTGCCAGTCACGATGGTAAGTTATGGTGGTAGTGCGCATAATATTAGTTTGTTATTACCAAGTGCTTATAAGACAAAGACGCTGCAGTTAATAAACAAGGGATTATTTAATTTATAGTTCATCTTTATTCATTAAAATTTAGCACCTATTGAAAGGAACCATGTTCGGCCATCGGCAGGTAATGCGCCTGGTCCAGGATAGCCTCCTGCGCGTCTTGTAAAGTACCTTTCATCAAATAAGTTATTGAGGCCGGCCTTAATATTAAGTAATTTTGAAAATTTATAAGTTGCTGTGATATCTGTGATACGGTAGGATGGAATCAACCCTGTATTGCCATTTGCTGAAGGCATTAATGTATTATTGGCGTCACTGAATACAGCACTTACATAATTAAATTGTGTGGTCAATAAGAAATTTTTATAACCAAAGCTCATGCCGCTTCTGACAATGTTTTTTGGTGCATTCTCGACTTTTTTTCCTTTGGTATTTGCATCTTGATGGTCGCCGCTGTATGTTGCATGGGTAAAAGCAAAAGCAGAGAAAAGAATCAAATCAAAGTTTGTATTATTTGAGAAAGCTCTAATTGGATTCAATTCAATATAACTTTCAAGGCCTTTACTATTGCTTGCACCAACATTGGTAATCAACCTATATGTTTGTCCATTAGGAATGATTGTGCCAACTCGATTATTGTATTGCAAATAGAAACCACTGATATCAAATTGTAAGTAATTTTTTATTTTACCTCTGTAGCCAATATCAAAATTATATCCTTTTGCATCTTTTAAAGCGGGGTCTACAATATCAGTGGTAGGGGGCGCTTGGAGATTTGCAAATTGAATTGGTCGATATGCTTGTGAAATATTAGCATATAGTTCTGTGGTGTTTGATACATGGTATTCAGCACCGATGCCTCCTAAAATAAAATTTCTGCTTCTAGTTATATTTTGCAAGTTAATAGCTGTGCCCAATGAATTAATGCCATTTCTCCCGGATGCTGAACCTTCAAGCCATTCATATCGAATACCTGGAATGACATAGAATTTATCTGATATTCTGAATATATTTTCAATGAAGCCTGCTAAATTATTTGAATAGAATTGAACATCTCTGGGATATAATCCTATCACAGTCACATCATAATCACTACCAGTGCTGCCTTTCCCATCTGCTAGTCTATGTGTATTGCCAGTATACAATCTGATACCAGCAGAGATGGTATTTTTAAATTTACCAATTGTATAATCCGATAAAATCCTACTCTCCAGGCCGTAATTTCTGTATCGATCTAAATTGACAATACGATTGTTAAATTGTTTTGTGATTGCATTGATGCTATCTTGGATATTGATTGGTTGCAAAAATCCAACACTATTTCTATCTCCAAGTGTCCCAAATATTTTTGTATTCCAACGGCTTTGGGTATTGATTTGATAATCAATGTTGATAGCGGGGGTGGTCCATGTGATATCAAACCAGTTTCTGTTTCTTACACTCTGTTGAGCATTTTGTTTTATCTGCAAATCTGTTAAGCCTCCAGGTTGTTGACTTCTCATATGTGATTGCATAATTTCTAAAGCAACAGTAATTTTTTCAGAAATAGCATAACGCATTGTAGCGAAACTAGATTTGGTATAAAATTGGCTGTTCTTTCTCCAGCCTTCACCATTTCTTTGATCAAAAAATGCATAATAACTTACCTTCTCTTTTTTTCCACCAATTGCATTGAAACTATTTATTAATCCATTGCTTCCAATGGTTTGTTGGGTTTCAAATTCAAATGGTTTATTAATCTCAGTTCCATTTTTTAGAATATAATTGATCATTCCACCAAATTGAGGCCCATATTGCAATGCACCTTGTCCTCTTACGATCTCAATTCTTTGAACTGCTTGAAGTTGTGGATTATAATATGCTTCAGGATAACCAAACGGATCTGCCGCAATATCATATCCATTTTGTCTCACGTTAAATTCCCAGCTTCGATTTGGACTCAAACCTCTTGCAGCAATCCCTATTTGTATGCCGCTTGGATCACTTTCCCAGACATGTATGCCTGGCACTTTGGCCAGCACTTGCCTCATTGTATTGTTGGCAATATTACCTTGTACATGCTCGAGTACGATTAAAGCATTTTTCTTCCCAGCATAAATATTTGTACCTACAATTTCAGGAATTTGTTGGTAATCGCTTTTGCTATTCCTTCCAACAATTGTTACATCTTTTAATCTGTGCCAAGTAGTGGTATCCTTTGAAGACGATTTTATTTGTGCACCTGTGAATTTAGTTAATCCAATCAATAAGATGAAGCTTACTATTTTGACTTGTTTATATATTTTCATTTCGCAAAGCTAGTACTAGACTAGATCAGCTATTTATACAATCGGGAAACCAATTTATACAATCGGGAAAATAAAAAAGGGTGACAGATTTAAAATCTGCCACCCTTTTAAAGTGTTGTGTCTTTCTATTAAATAAACAATAACGCATCTCCGTAAGAGAAGAAACGGTATTTGTCTTTTATTGCTTTTTTATAGGCTTCCATTGCTAATTCATATCCTGCAAATGCACATGACATGATTAAAAGACTTGTTTTAGGCAAATGGAAATTGGTTACCATGCTATCAGCAATATTAAAATTATAGGGTGGATGGATGAAATGGTTGGTCCATCCTTCTGCGGGCTTCAACAAACGTTGTGCTGTTACACTGCTTTCCATAGCGCGCATTGCAGTTGTACCGATTGAGCAAATTCTACGACCATTTTCTTTTGCTGTATTGATGATTCTACAAGCATCTTCATCAATCTTGAAATATTCAGCATCCATTTTATGTTTGCTTAGATCTTCAACTTCAATTGGACGAAATGTGCTCAAGCCTGTGTGTAATGTAACTTCAGCAAAACGAATACCTAAAATTTCTGAACGCTTTATCAATTCTTTGCTAAAGTGTAAACCGGCAGTAGGCGCTGCAACTGCACCTTCGTGTTTAGCATAAACTGTTTGATACCTTTCCTTATCTTCTTCGTCAGGTTTACGCTTTATATATTTTGGCAATGGCGTTTCTCCCAAGAATTCCAACATTTTTTTGAATCCTTCGTCGTCACCTTCCCATAAAAAACGGATGGTACGTCCACGACTAGTGGTATTGTCAATGACTTCGGCCACTAATTCTTCATTCTCTCCAAAATACAATTTATTGCCCACACGAATTTTTCTTGCGGGATCCACAATCACGTCCCATAAACGATTGGGCTTGTTTAATTCTCTTAGTAAGAATACTTCAATTTTTGCACCTGTTTTTTCCTTACGACCATACATCCTAGCAGGGAAGACCTTTGTGTTATTCACTACAAAAACATCTTTATCATCATAGTACTCTAATAAATCAGAGAAATGACGATTTTCCATATGGCCGTTTTTACGGTTCACAACCATTAATCTACTGTCTTCTCTTCTTTTTGTAGGATATTGAGCAATCAGGTTAAGTGGTAGGTCATACCTAAATTGAGAAAGTTTCATTTGTGTCTATTTTAAGATGATAGCCACATTCAGTTTACTACAGCCTTACGGGGCAGTTCGCTTCATGTTACGGCATGAAAATTATGGACGCAAATGTACAAAATCAGCTTAAATTTGCCAATATAAGATTTGCTTAAAAATTAGGTGGAGAATCTAAAAGCTGTAATTTTGCCAAACAGACGTTAGTTTTAAGGCTAATCGATTAAATATTAAGAAGCTATGCTGCATAAAAAATGGTGGAAAATTTTGTCATTCATCTTGTTGTTGTACACTTGTACATATGGCTTCTTGGTGAAAGTTCCAAAGTTAGACGACCGTATGCAGGAGTCGATTCGTAATTTCTTTTTTCATGTCCCTATGTGGTTTGGGATGATGATTTTACTTTTTGTATCCTTAGTTTATTCAATCAAATATTTAAGGTCTAATAGTTTATTACATGATATATATGCACAAGCCTATGCAGCAATGGGACTCATCTTTGGAGTACTAGGAATCATTACTGGGGCGCTTTGGGCAAATTACCAATGGGGTAGTCCATGGGTGGGAGATCCAAAACAGAACGGTGCTGCGATTGCTTTACTGATCTATTTCGCTTATTTTGTTTTGAGAGGAAGCCTTGTTGATGTTGAGAAAAAAGCACGTCTTTCTGCCGTATACAATATCTTTTCTTTTTTCATGTTGTTTCCAACCCTTTGGATTTTACCAAGATTGACTGAATCCTTACATCCTGGAGGGCAAGGCAGCGAGGGGAATCCAGGTATCAATGGAAAAGATATGTCAGCCAATATGCGCACTGTATTCTATCCTGCTGTCATTGGATGGACACTTTTAGGTGTTTGGATCACAACGCTGAAAATACGAATTCAAATGATTCAACTAAAGCAAGAGGGTTTATTATAAAACGCAATTTTAAATAAAAAATATGTTCACCTTATTACAATCACAAACAGCTGCAACACAAAGTATCTTTTTGCAGAATGGTAAAATCTACTTAGTAATGGCAGTAGTTTGTATCGTTCTAATAGGATTATTTGTTTACGTAGCTTCCATTGACAAAAAAATTAAACAACTAGAAAAATAAAAGTATATGTCAACATCATCAGCGTACAGTTTTTTTCAGAGTGTAGAAAAAAGTTTCGATAAGGCAGCAAAGTTCACCCAGTGGGAGAATGGTTTATTAGAGCAAATTAAAGCATGTAATAGCATCTATAGTATGCGTTTTCCTGTGAAGATGGATGACGGTAGAATAGAAGTAATTGAAGCTTATAGAGTACAACACTCTCAGCATAAGTCTCCATGTAAAGGGGGTATTCGTTTTAGCATGGCAGTGAACCAAGATGAAGTAATGGCATTGGCGGCTTTAATGACCTATAAATGCGCCATTGTGAATGTACCATTTGGTGGTGGTAAAGGAGGTATTAAAATTAGTCCAAGGTCATTAAGTCCATATGAATTAGAGAAAATTACAAGAAGATATACTGCAGAATTAGTAAAGAAGAATTTCATTGGTCCTGGTATTGATGTACCTGCGCCAGATTACGGAACAGGGGAGCGTGAAATGGCTTGGATCGTGGATACATATCAATCATTAAAACCAGGCGAGATTGATGCAGCTGGTTGTGTTACAGGTAAGCCTGTATCATTAGGTGGTGTGAGAGGACGTAAAGAAGCAACAGGCTTGGGTGTCTTCTATGGTGTAAGAGAAGTTTGTTTGATGGAAGATGTCATGAAAAAATTAGGGCTTACAGTAGGCATTGAAAACAAGCGTGTGATTGTTCAAGGTTTAGGTAATGTGGGGTATTTCTCTGCAAAATTCTTTAGATCACATGGTGCTAAAGTAGTGGCTATTGCTGAATATGAAGGAGCAATTTATTGCGCAGATGGGTTGGATGAGGAAGCAGTATTCCAACATAGAAAAGCTACAGGAAGTATTTTGAATTTCCCAGGCGCAACAAATATTGAAAAGAGTGCGGATGCATTAGAAATGGATTGTGATATTTTAATCCCAGCTGCTTTAGAAAATGTTATTGATAAGCACAATGCACCGAATATCAAAGCGAAAATCATTGGAGAAGCTGCGAACGGTCCATTGACTCCAGAGGCGGATGATATTTTAGCGAAGAAAGGAGTATTGGTGATTCCTGATATGTACTTAAACGCAGGCGGTGTAACTGTATCTTATTTTGAGTGGTTGAAGAATTTAAGTCATGTTAGATATGGTCGATTAGAAAAACGTTTCACTGAAAATGCGAATATCAATATCATTAATCAAATTGAAGAGTTGACAGGTAAGAAAGTGAGTGCAACAGAAAGAGCAGTGATTGCACACGGTCCAGATGAAATTGATTTAGTACATAGTGGGTTGGAGGAAACCATGATCACTGCAACTAGAGAGATTATGGATATTTGGAAGGCGAATCCTGCTATTCCTGATATGAGAACCGCAGCTTATGTATGTGCTATCAATAAAGTTGCTACCTCTTACACAGAGTTAGGAATCTTCCCTTAATCTATTAAAGAGCAGGTTTCACATAATTGGGGAAGTGTTGCAGCATTTGCAGCTTCCCCAATTTTATTTCAGCTCCAATGGTTTCATGGCCATTGGATGCAATTAAATATTTTGCATCTAATACTTGTTGATATTGTAACAATTGAAGAATTGTTTTTTCTGAAAGTGAAGTATTGGCTTTTTTACATTCAATGATCATCCAAGGCTTTTCTGCTTGGTATATCAATAAATCAAATCTTTTATTTAGTCTGCCCAATTGAATTGTTTTTTCGATTGCAATTAATTCAGTTGGATATTTACAGACCTGAATCAAGTACTGTAATAAATTTTGCCTAACCCATTCTTCTGGACTTAAGAAGACCCACTTTTTCCTGCAAGGGTCAAAGATCTGGTCCTTGCCTTTGGTAGATTGCAATTTGAAATCATAAGTTGGGAAATCAACTAAAATCATTGATTGAGAAAAAAATGGTATTTTTACAAAATTATCAGATCAAAGATAGGCTTATGAAAACAAAAGAAGAAATTGTAGAAAACTGGTTGCCAAGATATACTGGTGCAAGCTTAGATCAGTTTGGAAAATATATCTTATTAACTAATTTCAGCAATTATGTAAAAATGTTTGCCGAAAGACATCAAGTTGAAATCATAGGAAAAGATCGTCCAATGCAATGTGCAACAGCAGAAGGCATCACGATCATTAATTTTGGAATGGGAAGCCCAGGTGCTGCAACCATTATGGACTTATTAACAGCAATACAACCAGAAGCTGTACTTTTTCTTGGAAAATGCGGAGGCCTAAAGAAAAGAAATAAAGTAGGCGATCTAATACTGCCAATCGCGGCTTTAAGAGGTGAGGGTACATCCAATGATTATTTTCCACCTGAAGTACCTGCATTGCCAGCCTTTGCTTTACAAAAAGCCATCTCTACAACTATAAGAGATAATAATGTAGATTACTGGACAGGGACTGTCTACACAACAAACAGACGTGTTTGGGAGCATGATGATGAATTTAAAACCTACTTGACAAAAGTAAGGGCTTATGCGATAGATATGGAAACAGCAACTATATTCACTGTAGGCTTTTACAATAAAATACCAACTGGAGCATTGTTACTAGTGAGTGATTCGCCAATGGTACCAGAAGGGGTTAAAACAGAAGCAAGTGATAGTAAAGTAACTGCAGAATTTGTAGAACGCCATTTATCGATAGGGATTGAATCATTGAAGCAATTAATCAATAATGGATTGACAGTAAGACACTTGAAATTCTAATCCTTCCAAAGGAAGGAGAAATCATTAGAGAAAAAGGAATAAAAAAATAAATTTATTCCTTTTTTTATTCCTAATCCTTCCAAAGAAATGGAAAAAGAATATATGCAAGTGCTACAATCATCATATCGAATCCTACCAACAATCCAATAAGTTGAGGTAAGCCATTTTGGATGATATCAGAAAATGCGATATTGGCAATTTTCATCAATAAAAGTAATTGAGGTATAATCAATGGGAAACCAAGAATTGCCATGATTGCTGATGGCTGTTGTGCTTTAGCAGCAATTGCAGCTAAGAAACTAAATACCAGACTTAAACTGATTCCTCCAAGGCAGCTTAATCCTAAAAAGAGTAAGGTATGCGTTAATGGGTTACCTAAAAGCACCGTGAATAAGATCAAACTCAAAGCACTCATAGCGCACATCAATAAGCTATTGAAAATAAGTTTTGAGAAGATAAAATGAACTGGACTTACTATGGCATAAAAATAGAGCATACGACCTCTACCTTCTTGTAAAAAACTTCTTGCAACAGCGTTAATACAAATAAATAAAAGAGTAATCCAGAAAAGCCCGTTCCAAACTTTATCTTCTGGAAGCCCCATGGTTAAATAAATTACAAATGTAGTGGACGCTAAATAAATTAATATACCAAAAAAAGTATACTGCTGTCTCCATTCTAGAAGCAAGTCTTTTTTTAATAAGGTAATCATATTTTTAAGCGATGCGCTCATATTTTGAATTCATTATTTTGCAGCACAAATTCTACATCTAGGTTCATAATTATTTTTTTCTCCCAAAACAACGGTGCCTTCTTCGTCACTTGTTCTGTGCGAAATGTTTGCAAGATGTCCGCATTGTACGCAAATCGCGTGCAATTTGGTGATAAAGTCCGCAATGGCTAAAAGTTGAGGCATTGACCCAAAAGGTTTTCCCAAATAGTCCATATCTAAGCCAGCTACAATGACTCTTTTACCTTGCATGATCAAGGTCTCACAAACACGAACAATTTCTTCATCAAAAAATTGTGCTTCGTCAATTCCCACTACATCTGCATGCTCAGCAAGTAATAAAATATTTTTTGCTTGGTCAATTGGTACAGATGGAATGGAGTTTGCATCGTGGCTAACAACCTTAACAACATCATATCTTGTATCCGTAGCAGGTTTGTAGATTTCTACTTTTAAGTTCGCAATTTTTGCTCTTTTAAGTCTTCTTATTAATTCCTCAGTTTTACCGCTGAACATACTCCCACAAACCACTTCTAACCAACCTCTTTTTTCTTTTGAAAAATTTTGTTCAATAAACATATACAATAATGCAATTTCTTTTTCGTTCTTTAAATAATTCCTATTTCTTTAATTCCTTCAAAAGTAGACATTCCTATGGAAAGAGTTGCCGCTTTGGTTGAAAAATTAAGCAAACAGTTGGCTGAAAAGGCGGATCAAAGTCAATTAAAACAAACAGTTTTGCTATTACTGGGGGAATTATCAGAGACGGAACAATTTCAAGCGCTTCCAAATAATGTTTCCGTGATCATGCCGGGGGGGCTTGATTCTAAAATAGAACCTATATTGAATCCACAACCTATAGAAGTAAGGATTCCCAATTTGCCAAAATTAGAGACAGTTCCACCTGTTGTACCAATTCCTAAATCTACTGAGATCAATGCCACTTTAATTACTTCAGAACTTCAAGAAAAATTAGCATTAGATCCGATCAAAGATCTAAAAGCAGCAATTGGGATCAATGATAAATTTCAATTCATTGAAACTCTTTTTGGTAAAGATGAAAAGGCATTTGAACTTGCAATCAAGACAATCAATGCTTTTAAAATTCAGGCAGAGGCGCAGTTTTGGATTAAATCCAATTTAAGGGAAAAGTACCAATGGGATGATACAAGTGCTGAAGTTAAAGCTTTTGATCTTTTGGTGAAACGTAGATTTTCCTAATAAAAGCAATAGTTTTATTGGTAGCACCTGCATTCATTTGAACATAGTTTGATGCAGCTTCACCGGTCATTTTACAGTAGGTATGATTGTTCCATAACACTTCCATTGCTTGATTCAATTCGGCGCCATTCTTAATTTGAATACCACCTTTTGCATCGCGTAACCCAATTGCTTCTTGGTATTTTAAGTCATTGGGCCCCCAGATCACAGGTTTACCAAAAGCTGCAGCTTCCAAAACGTTATGAATGCCATCTTTCGTAAAACCGCCTCCAATGTATGCCACTTTTGCGTATTGATATAAGTTCCTCAACAAACCAATTTGGTCAACAATTAAAACAATTGCATGGTCCAATTGTTGAGGGTTTTTCATCAAATCTGATAGTAGTATTGAATTGTTAAAATAAGCCTGACATTTTTTGATTGAACTTGCATCTACATGATGGGGAACAATCAACCAGTTTAGATGGGGCCATTGAATACTGATAGGGCCAAGTAACTGATGGTCTTGATCCCAAGTACTACCTGCGACCACGCATTCAACATTTGCGAGCTGTGCAAACCAATTGATTGTTGTTTTTTCACGAACAATTTCAACAACACGATCAAATCTTGTATCACCACTTAAACTTAATTGTGTTTGTTTTAATATTGGACCAATCAAATCTTCTGATCTTCTGTCTTGAACTAAAATACCATTAAACAACTGTAGAATTTTTCGATAGAAACCACCATAGGGCTTAAAGAAAATTTGATCCGGTCTAAAAATCGCAGAAGCTAAAATGGTAGGAATATTTTTTTCAGCAGCAATTTTTAAATAATAATACCAAAATTCATATTTAATGAACACGATGCATTGTGGTTGAATGGTTTCCATCCATTTTTTTGCTGCCATTGGACTATCCATGGGTAGATAGGAAATAAAATCGGCATTGGGATCATTTTTACGATGCAAGAATCCAGAAGGGGAGAAAAAACTTACCCAAATTTGATGGGTTGGATATGCTTTTTTTAAAGCAATGATGATGGGTAGTCCTTGCTCATATTCACCATAAGATGCACAGTGAACCCAAATAATTGGACCTTTAATCTGTTGGCTTAAACGCTGTATTTCTTTCCAAACATTAGCTTGTCCTTTTACCCACTGATTGGCCTTCTCATTAAACGGACTAATGAGTTTCGCAAGGATTGGATAAAGCCATATAAAAATTCGATATAGTATCATAAACACGGGCTCTTGCAAAGATGGGATACAAAGAGGGGATTTCCACCTTTTTGGCCATTTTATTGTAATTTTGACAAAATTCAATGGATGCGAAAAATACAAATGGTAGATACTAAAAATCAGTATTTAGCCATCAAAGAAGAAGTAGATCAGGCCATTATGTCTGTATTGGATAGTGCTGCTTATATCAATGGTAAAGCAGTACAAGATTTTACTAAAAATTTAGCCGACTATTTGGAGGTACAACATGTTGTGCCTTGTGCGAATGGGACAGATGCACTTCAAATAGCAATGATGGCATTAGACCTTCAACCTGGAGATGAAGTTATTACACCTTCATTTACGTACATAGCTACAACCGAAGTCGTTGCTTTGTTAAAATTAACCCCAGTTTTTGTGGATGTAGATCCGATCACTTATTGTATGGATATTGAAAGTTTAAAGAAAGCGATCACACCAAAAACCAAAGCAATTGTGCCTGTTCATTTATACGGACATTCAGCCCCAATGGAAGCGATTTTAGAGATTGCAAAGCAACATAATTTATATGTAATTGAAGATAATGCACAAGCAATCGGGGCAACATATACCTTCTCCGATGGGACTGTTAAGAAAACAGGTACCATGGGGCATATAGGTGCAACGTCTTTCTATCCTAGTAAAAATTTAGGAGCATATGGAGATGGTGGTGCTTTATTCACCAACGATCAAGTCCTTGCAAATAAAATGGCTATGATTGCCAATCATGGACAATCTGCACGTTATTATCATGATGTAGTGGGTTGCAATTCAAGATTAGATGCTATACAGGCTGCTATTTTAAATATCAAATTAGCAAAATTAGATGCTTATAACAAAGCAAGACAAGCTGTTGCAGCATTTTACAATCATGCATTTGCAAGTATAGAAGCCATTGTAACTCCAGCAATTGCTCATTACAGTACCCATGTGTTTCATCAATACACGATGCAGTTAAAAAATGTGGATAGAGAAAAATTTATTGCACATTTAGCTTCAAAAGAAATTCCATGTATGATCTATTATCCAGTGCCGGGACATTTACAAAAGATGTTCTCAACGAGTGCACAAAGTCATTGGGATTTAAAAGTGACAGATCAACTAACACCATGTGTATGTTCATTACCGATCCATACAGAGATGGACGAAGAGCAATTAAATTACATCACAGAAGGTGTAAAATCTTTTTTTAATTAATCGTGCTTAAAAATATATAGATGAAAATAGCAGTAGTAGGCACAGGATATGTTGGATTAGTGACGGGGACTTGTTTTGCGGAGACGGGTAATAAAGTCACTTGTGTAGATATCGATCAAGCTAAAGTAGAAAAATTAAGTGCTGGTCAAATCACGATATATGAACCAGGCTTAGAGAAGATATTTTTAAGAAATATCAAGGAGGCGCGTTTAAAATTTACCACGCAGTTAGAAGAAGCGGTGGAGGATGCGGAGATTATATTTTTAGCCTTACCAACACCTCCGGGCGCGGATGGCAGTGCGGATTTAAAATATGTATTGGGTGTGGCGGAGCATTTAGGAAAAATATTAAAGGGATACAAAGTAATTGTAAACAAGAGTACCGTGCCAGTAGGTACTGCAGATAAAGTAAGTGCTGCCATTGCAAAAAATTACGCAGGTGAATATGATGTGGTGAGCAATCCAGAGTTTTTAAGAGAGGGAGTTGCTGTGGATGATTTCATGAAACCAGATAGAGTGGTGGTGGGTACAAGATCTGAGAGGGCTAAAAAATTAATGAGTGATTTGTATGCACCCTTTGTAAGACAGGGTAACCCTGTAATTTTTATGGATGAGCGCAGTTCAGAGTTAACGAAGTATGCTGCGAATAGTTTTCTTGCTACTAAGATCTCATTTATGAATGAGATTGCACAGTTATGTGAGCGCATGGGAGCGGATGTAGATATGGTAAGAAGAGGGATTGGATCAGATGATAGAATCGGTAAACGTTTTTTATTTCCAGGGATAGGCTATGGTGGTTCTTGTTTTCCAAAAGATGTACAAGCATTGATCAAGTCCTCTGATGAAGTACAATATAGTTTTGAGATATTAAAAGCGGTAGAGCAAGTGAACGCGCATCAAAAACTACATTTAGTAGAAAAGATCAAAACTTATTACAATGGTGATTTACAGGGCAAACAAATTGCATTGTGGGGATTGGCGTTTAAACCCAATACCGATGATATAAGAGAGGCACCTGCATTGAGTATTATAGACGCATTAACTGAAGCAGGCGCAACCATTACAGCTTATGATCCAGAAGCGATGCTCAATGTCAAAGCGCAGATTGGTGACAAGATTAAATATGCTGAAAACCAGTACCAAGCTTTGACTGGTGCTGAGGCGTTGATTATTGCGACGGAGTGGAGTGAGTTTAGAACGCCTGATTTTGAGCGTATGGAAAAAGAGATCAAGCATAAGCTCATTTTTGACGGCAGAAATTTATTTGATGTAGCAAAGATGAAAGAATTAGGATACCACTATGAAAGTATTGGAAGAGCGGACTCAAATAAAAAATAATCTATAAAATGAGTCAAAAAAGAATATTAATAACGGGTGCTGCTGGATTTTTAGGGTCGCATTTATGTGATCGTTTTATCAAAGAAGGGTACTATGTGATTGCGATGGATAATTTAATCACCGGCGATTTAATGAACATTGCACACTTAAGATCGAATCCTAATTTTGAGTTTATCCACCATGATGTTACGACATTTATAGATATCAAAGGTCCGTTGGATTATATCTTACATTTTGCTTCTCCTGCTAGTCCGATAGATTATTTAAAAATTCCTATCCAGACTTTGAAAGTGGGTGCGATGGGGACACATAATTGTTTGGGTTTAGCCAAAGCAAAGGGTGCAAGAATACTAGTAGCGAGTACGAGTGAAGTATACGGTGATCCATTAGTACATCCACAAACGGAGGAATACTGGGGCAATGTCAATCCAGTGGGTCCAAGAGGGGTGTATGATGAAGCAAAGCGTTACATGGAATCCATTACAATGGCATACCATACTTTCCACCAAGTTGAAACTAGAATCATAAGAATCTTCAATACCTATGGTCCAAGAATGCGTTTGAATGATGGGAGAGCATTGCCTGCCTTTATTGGCCAAGCATTAAGAGGTGAGGACATGACGGTTTTTGGTGATGGTTCACAAACGAGAAGCTTTTGTTATGTAGATGATTTGGTAGAAGGTATTTATAGATTACTATTAAGTGATTATGCGCAGCCAGTTAATATCGGCAACCCGAATGAGATTAGTTTAAAGGATTTTGCGGAGGAGGTATTAAAACTAACTGGTTCAACAGTAAAGATAGTATATAAGCCATTGCCCATTGATGATCCCAAACAAAGACAACCCGATATTACTAAAGCAAGAACGATCCTAGGTTGGGAGCCAAAAGTAGACCGTGCGGAAGGTTTAAAGAAAACTTACGATTACTTTAAAGCATTGCCACCAAGCGAGTGGACGAAATTGCCTAAAGAATTTATTTCAAAATAGATACGAACCATGCCGATTCATAAAATACTTGTTACTGGTGCCAATGGACAATTGGGTTGGGAGTTAAGTCAACTTGCGACAGCTTATCCTGTATTTGAATTTATATTGGTGGATCGTAGTCAATTGGATTTATCAAATCCAGCTTCTTTTGAGGCTATTGTTCAAAAGATTGCGCCTGATTGTATCATCAATACAGCAGCATATACTGCAGTAGATAAATCTGAAACAGAAAAAGAATTGGCCTATACTGTGAATGCAATTGCGGTTGAAAAATTGGCAAGCATTTGTAAAAAACTTGCAATTCCATTTATTACTTATTCAACAGATTATGTATTTAATGGAACTGCTACCGATCCATATCTTACAAATACTAAAGTTGATCCTGTGAACTATTATGGATCAACTAAAGCTGCTGGAGAGGCATTGGCAATGGCTGCAAACGATCAGACAATTGTAATTCGTACCTCTTGGGTATTTAGTGCTCATGGGAATAATTTCGTGAAAACGATGTTGCGTTTAATGAAGGAAAAAGAAAGTTTAAATATTGTTGCTGATCAAAAAGGGCGTCCAACCTATGCAAGGGATTTAGCAAAAGCGACCATGCAAATTGTAGAATCAATTGATTCTGGTATTGCTATTTCAGGCATTTATCATTTTGCCAATCGGGGGGAAACAACATGGTTTGATTTTGCCGTTAAAATAAAGGACCTTGCAGGGCTATCTTGTCATCTGAATCCAATTCATACAGAAGCATTTCCTACCCCTGCAAAACGTCCAAAATATTCGGTTTTAGACACGCAGACAATGGAAGCAATTTTGCCATCTACCATCCAAACTTGGGAATCAGCGCTACAGGATTGTATGCTTGCCTTAAGATAACTGATCAGGATCATTGTTTACGATGCTCAAGTATTTTAAATTAGGAGAAATATCCTAATATGAAAAATAAAGTTTTGATTGCAGTAGACTTGAGTGATCATTCAAACGAGATCATTCAGCAAGGTATTGAATTAGCTATTAAGATGAATGCATATGTTATTTTATGTGCAATTATTCCAATCTATGTAGATTATTTACAAACACAATTAGCAATGATTCCTCCTCAATTAGATGAGGTTTACAAAGCACAAGAGCAGCACGCAAATAAAGTATTTGAAGAGATCAAGTCAAAGCATGCAGGTGTGACTTTTGATACCCATGTGGCTATTGGTAATCCAAAGTTTGATATCATGGATCTAGCAACAAAACAAAAAGTGGACTATATCGTAGTGGGAACACATGGCAGAACTGGCTTATCACATACAATCATGGGTAGTACTGCTGAATATATTGTTCGACATGCAACTGTTCCAGTATTGGTGGTGCCAATGAAAAGACATGCGCATTAATTTTGAATGAATGATGCGAGCTTTTTACTAAACTTATTTTCAATAAAATATTGAGTAGTCCAAGAATAGAGTATTAATACAATAAATAAAACACCAATACTCACTGCTTTTTTAGATTCACCGTTAGTCCACTCAATGTATTTGAATAATTTTGGTATTAAAAACCCAATTATAAATGCATGGTTTAGATAGACCGAGTAAGAGATTTTTCCTAAAAATATAATTGGTCTTGTCTGTAGTATTTGACTAAGCCATCCGTTTGTTTTTAATAATACGAGTATGAATATGGCAAATGAAATAGGAATTAGAAATTGGAGCAAAACGATGAAGGCCTTTTCTTCCAATGTTGCAGTATAATGAAAGTCCATTAATACTAATAAACCTAAAATAACAAGCCATTCTGCATAGTTGGGTAACTTTACTTTATTATTTGCTGCTCTAAAAACAAAATAGCCAAGATTAAAACATGCAATGCCTCTAATAAAACCAAATGAACCTGTTTGAAAATAATTTTCTTGCATTGCAAGCAATATAAAACATCCTAGCGTTAATAGTGCTAAAAGCATTGGTTTTCTTTTTTGTATAGCTAACATTGAACAAAGTCCAAAGATTAAATAAGAGATCATTTCACTCGATATAGACCATGAAGGATAGTTCATGCCAATATTGGAGCTTAGTATTGGGGTTGCGTTAGTAAGTAATAAAGTGTCTAAAGCTAGTAGGATATTTCGATGGTTAAAACTAGGATGTACAAAATACCAATACATACTTGTAGAGAATAACAATAATGGATATAATCGAATGAATCTTTTTTTGAAGAAAATGATGAATTGATCAATGGATGCTAGCCTTTGATCATAAGATAATGAAATTACATACCCACTTAGTATAAAGAAAAAATCAACAAAAATATAAGACTCGCGAACAAAGAAATTTTCTACAATAAACTGTGGGGCATTGTGTTTATTAAAATGAAATAACACTACAAACAGTGCAAAGAGTCCACGAAGGCCGTCAAGTTTATGAATACGGTTCATAGGTTTCAAAAAATCTTGTTTTAAAATGATTGCCTCGTTTTACTCGGCCATCCTTTTATATAGAGAAATCCCAACATAAAAAGTCCTTCGAAAATTGGGTTGTTTTTTGCCCAATTTTAAATTTATAATTTTTAGAACGAGCAAGTTGCAATCCAACTTTCTCAAATTTGCTTCAATCCAAAATTCAAGCAAGCTTGATTTAGTTTTGTCGCTCTATTGACTTCGCTTCGCTCAGTGCTCGCATTTGTCTTTCCTTCGTATTGTGTTCGCTGCACTCGGCTCCTTTGTTTGTTTATTTCATTTAGGCATTAAAAAAGCCTCAACTTTCGTTGAGGCCTTTTCTTTGGTTGCCTGACCTGGATTCGAACCAAGACAAACTGCACCAAAAACAGTCGTGCTACCGTTACACAATCAGGCAATCCTCTAGCCATTCTTAGAATGGACTGCAAAAATAGGGTTAGAAGGAAAAACTTCCAAATTTTTATTCCCTTTACTTAACAATATCTTCAAATTGGACTAACTTAAAGTATGATTTTTTAATTCAAAATTAAACAACCGCTTTATGCGTATAAAAATCGCCTTTACTGTACTATTAATAATAAGTCTAATGTCTCTGTCATTCATACAAAAGGGCAGGCAAAAGATTGTATTTTTTGGGGATTCTATTACTGAACTGGGGGTTAAAAAAGGAGGTTATATTGATCTATTGAATAACCAAATTATCCGCCATGGTAAATCGAATCAATATGAGTTAATGGGGGCAGGTATTGGAGGAAATAAGGTGTATGACCTGTATTTAAGACTTGAAAGAGATGTTTTGAGTAAGGAACCAGATGTAGTTTTAGTTTGGATAGGTGTGAACGATGTATGGCATAAATCTTTGATGGGGACTGGCACTGATTATGATAAATTTGGAATATTTTATGATGCATTGGTACAAAAAATTCAAGCAAAAGGAATCAAACTTATCTTGGTAACACCTGCAGTCATTGGAGAGCGATCTGATCATTCTAATCCACAAGATGGTGAATTGAATTTATATGCCAATTGGATTCGAAAATATGCAACTGAAAAGAAAATCGCTTTAGTTGATTGCAGGAAGTTATTCATAGACTACAATGCAAAGTATAATCCCAAGCAGTTAGACAAGGGCATGCTCACTTATGATCGTGTGCACTTAAATGATGCAGGAAATCAATTGGTTGCTGATGCAATCTGGGAAAGCATTCAATCAATGCTTTAAAAATAAACTGCTATTCTGCAATCACTAAATAATAATGCTTCTTGCCTTTTTGAATAAGCAGGTATTTCCCTTGAAGTAAATGCTCTGTTGTGAGTTTTGTGGTTTCTGTACTTATTTTTTCTTTATTAAGACTTAAACCACCTCCCTGCCACATTTTTCGTGCTTCTCCCTTACTTGGGAAGATTGCAGTGTCTGCAAGCAAATTAATGAGGTCATAGCCTTCTTTAAGTGCGTCAATTGCAATGGTGACTTTTGGTACACCTTCCATGACCTGTAATAATTGTAATTCATTAAGGGATTGTAACACCTCAGTGGTTGCATTGCCAAATAAAATTTCAGTCGCTTCTATTGCAAATTTTAAATCTGCTTCGCTATGTACAAATTTTGTCAATTCAGCAGCCAAAGCTTTTTGTAAAATTCTTTGTTGCGGTGCAATGGCGTGTTCTGCAATTAATTTATCAATATGAGCAGGCTCTAATAGGGTGAATATTTTAATCCATGAAGTAGCATCTTCATCACTCGCGTTTAACCAGAATTGATAAAATTGGTAAGGGGAGGTCTTAGTTGCATCTAACCAGATATTTCCTTTTTCTGTTTTTCCAAACTTGCCACCATCTGCTTTTTTGATCAATGGGCAAGTAAATGCAAATGCTTCTCCACCCAATTTACGACGGATCAATTCAGTACCCGTTGTGATATTTCCCCATTGATCGCTACCACCCATCTGCACTTTACAATTTTTGTTTTTATACAACCAATAAAAATCGTAACCTTGAATCAATTGATAGGTAAATTCGGTAAAGCTCATTCCTGTATCACCCTCGATTCTTTTTTTCACACTATCTTTTGCCATCATGTAATTGACCGTAATGTGTTTGCCAACTTCTCGGATAAAAGTGAGGAAATTAAAATCTTTAAACCAGTCATAGTTGTTCACCATTTCTGCAGCATTAGGTTGTGTGCTATCAAAGTTTAAGAAATGGGACAATTGTTTTTGTACACCAGCAATATTATGTGCCAAAGTCGCTTCACTCAATAAGTTGCGCTCTTCACTTTTGCCACTTGGATCACCCACCATCCCTGTTGCTCCTCCGACCAATGCGTAAGGTTTGTGTCCAGCTTTTTGTAAATGCACCAACAACAAAATTGGGACAAGGCTTCCAATATGTAAGCTATCGGAAGTAGGATCAAAGCCGATATAACCGGATACCTGTTCTTTTTCGAACAATGCTTCTGTACCTGGCATAATATCTTGAATCATACCTCTCCATCTTAATTCTTGGATCAACGTCATAGTGGGTTACTTTCGGCAAAAATAACTAACAAAAAGCAATATTTTTGCATCATGGAGTTAACAAATCAAATTCAAGGGGAGGGAACAAGAATTGCCCACTTCTTTTTAGATACTTTATGCATCTTTATTGGAAGCTTTATTATCTATAGATGGTATAATTTTAATGTATTTTTTTACGGCTTTCCTCCAATTCGTTTTGGTGAATTTTTCTTTCTATTTCATTTGGGGTATATCTTCATATTTGAATTATTTTTTCAACGAACACCTGCAAAATGGTTGACAAAAACCAAAGTAGTGCGTTTAGATGGTCGTCGTCCAGCAATATGGCAACATGTAGTGAGGGCATTGATAAGAACAAGTTTGGTCTCCATGTTCGGTTTGGCTTGGAACGGGAAACCCTTACATGATACCTTTTCCAAGACAGTTTTAGTGGCTACATTAAATTCAAATCATTCCTAAATTCGCAACCTAAAACCAAGGGCGAGCTTGTACATTTGTAAAATTTTTTAAATGGCTAAGATCGGCATCAATATTGCAACTGGCAGTTTACAACAACCCGAAATGATTGTGGGCATAGACCTTGGAACAACCAATAGCTTAGTTGCGATCATACATCCTGAAACAAAATTGCCTACAGCACTGAAGGAGTTTGATGGCAGTAGTATTGTGCCAAGCGTAGTACATTTTGATGCTTTTGGAAATGTGGAAGTAGGCGCTGCAGCAAAACCATTTTTAGAGACCGATCCTGCCAATACCATTTTTAGTGCTAAACGATTAATGGGGAAGAGTTATAAAGATATTCAAACCCATCAAGACTTTTTTGCGTACAAAGTAATCGACGACAATACAGATAGTTTAGTGAAAGTGCAAGTGGGCAATCAGTTTTATTCACCGATTGAATTGAGTGCACATATATTAACTGCTTTAAAAAATCGAGCAGAACATATTCTAAAAACACCTGTAAACAAAGCTGTTATTACAGTACCTGCTTATTTTAATGATACCCAAAGACAAGCTACTAGAGATGCTGGAAAATTAGCGGGCTTAGATGTACTTAGAATTATCAATGAGCCCACTGCAGCTAGTTTAGCATATGGATTAGGACTTGATCCTTCAGAAGAAAAAACCATTGCAGTCTATGATTTAGGAGGTGGCACATTTGATATTTCTATTTTAAAAATAAGTGGCGGTATTTTTGAAGTGTTAAGTACCAATGGAGATACCTATTTAGGCGGTGATGATTTAGATAGAGCGATCATTGAATATTGGATGGAACAAATGAAGATGAATTCATTGGAGGATCATAAAACTTTGAAGCAACAATTAAGATTGGCTGCTGAAAAAGCAAAAATTGCTTTGTCTAATGCAGCCTATTTTGAAACAGATTTTGAAGGAGAAAAATTAACCATTACAAAAGAAGCATTTGAAAATTTAATTGCACCAATCGTCAATAAAACAATGGACTGTTGTGCAAAAGCAATGAAAGATGCGGGTTTAAAGGTATCAGATATCGATACGGTCTTGATGGTAGGAGGAAGCACAAGAGTACCATTTATAAAAAAATCAGTTTCAACTTATTTCAATCAAGTAGTAAATGATTCAGTGAATCCAGATGAAGTGGTTGCGTTGGGTGCAGCTGTTCAAGCAGATATTTTAGCAGGAAACAACCAATCCATGCTGTTATTGGATATAACACCATTGAGTCTGGGCATTGAAACAATGGGTGGATTAATGGATGTGTTGTTGCCAAGGAATTCAAAAATTCCTACTCAAGCTGGAAGGCAATACACCACTCAAAAGGACGGACAATCTGGTATTCAAATTACGATTTACCAGGGCGAGCGAGATTTAGTGAAAGATAATAGAAAACTAGGTGCATTTACTTTATCTGGAATCCCGTCCATGCCTGCAGGTTTACCTAAAGTGGATGTGCAATTCTTAATCAATGCCGATGGCATTTTACAAGTACGTGCAAAAGAATTAAGAACAGGATTAACTCAAAGTATTGAGATCAAGCCTCAGTATGGTTTAACAGACGAAGAGGTAGAACAAAGATTGATGGACAGTATCACTCATGCGAAGCAGGACATTGCGACAAGGGCGTTGGTAGAAGCTAGAACTGAAGCGGAACAACTGTTATCAGTGACTGAGAAGTTTATGTCCAAAAATGTAGCGTTTTTATCAAAAGAGGAATTGATGCAAACTGCTGAGGCGATGCAAGCATTACAATTAGCCATAACGATGGAGGATAAAGATTTAATACAAGGCAAAACAGAAGCTTTAAATGAATTGACTAGACCATTTGCCGAGCGCGTGATGGATCAAGCAATTTCAGGAGCATTAAAAGGGAAGGGGATCATGGACTAAAATGCTCAGAAACAAGCAAAAAATAGATTTAAGTATACAAATTGGGGCAAAAATTTGGTATTTTAAAAAGGAGTACTATCTTTGCCACCCGGTTTTTTCTTCACCTTTAATTCAAAAATATAAAGGTTTAAAAAAAACATTTAATGAAATAAAGACCCGAAGGGTCTTAAAAAAAACAACCTGAGGAGGTATATATTATGTTAATTATTGATTCAAAAGACTGCGAGAACATCGACAAGGCCCTTAAGAAGTACAAAAAGAAGTTTGAAAAAAGCAAGACTTTGGTAAACTTACGTGCTCGTCAAGCATTTGTTAAGCCATCTGTAAAACGTCGTTTCGAAGTGTTGAAAGCGATTTACAAGCAACAAATCTTCTCTGGTAAAATCGAAGGATAATTTCTAAAGAAACTTCATAAATAAATTTAAAGCCCCTTTTTCAGGGGCTTTTTGCTTTTTAAATGAATTTGAGATAATTTTAACTATGACGATTCAAACAAGATATGCGCCCTTGAACGCTTTTCTGGCGTATCTCCAGTTTGAAAAAAGGTATTCAAGACATACTATCGTCTCCTATACGAATGATTTGATTCAATTTTTTGATTTCATTGAAACGCAGTATGAAGGATTATCTTTTCAACAAATCACTGGAACCCTTGTGCGCTCATGGCTTGCAAGTATGAAAGAGCAAGCCATGTCAAGTAAGACATTGAATCGAAAGATCTCTGCCTTAAAATCTTTTTTTAAATACCATATTCAACAAGGTGCGTTGAATAAAAGCCCCATGGAGACAGTGATTAGTCCCAAGGTGAATAAAAGATTGCCCAGTTTTGTAACAGAGCAAGATATGGAGCAATTGTTTATGAATTTGTCTTTTGCAGAAGGGTGGAAAGGCTTCACTGAAAAAATGGTAATCCATGTTTTTTATGCAACTGGTATGCGTTTAAGTGAATTAATTCATTGTAAAGAAACACAAGTAGACTGGAACAAGCGTGTAATGAAAGTTGTAGGAAAAGGAAATAAAGAAAGAATCTTACCTATCAGTCCTTTGCTAGCTTCAGAACTACAGCTTTATATTGAACAAAAACCAGTAGTGGCAAAGGGGAATCCTTCATTATTTGTCACGGAGAAGGGGAAGACATTACAACCAAGAGCGGTGTACAGTTTTGTAAAAAAATATTTAGCACAAGTTACTACTTTGCAGAAAAAGAGTCCCCATATTTTAAGGCATAGCTTTGCAACGCATTTAATGAATAATGGTGCAGATCTAAATGCTGTAAAAGAGTTATTAGGACATAGCAGTTTGGCTGCAACACAAGTGTATACCCATAATACGATAGACCAACTAAAAGCAGTCTTTGCAAAGGCGCATCCTAAAGCATAAAGTTTTCTTAAAAAGGGGGGCAAATCATTGTTTGCTTTTTAAAAATATAGTAACTTACTATTGCAGCGCGATGGCATGCTACGCTGATCAGTTCTTAATTTTTTAAATCATTTAAAAATTAATTCCATGAACATCAACATTCAGACTGTGCATTTTGATGCAGACGAAAAGCTTTTAGATTTGGTGCAAAAAAAAGTAGAAAAACTAGCGACATTCCACGATCGAATTACAAGGGTAGAGGTCTTCTTAAAATTAGATAACTTAGTACATGTTATTAAGGACAAAGTGGTAGAAATTAAAGTACATATTCCTAAGCAAGATTGCTTTGTAAAATCTACTTCAAAATCATTTGAAAGTTCTTTTGAACATGCTTTTGATTCCTTGATCAATCAATTGAAAAAGAAGAAAGAAAAAATGGTAGCATAATTGTACATCTAATTTAGAATTGAAAAGGCCCAAATGGGCCTTTTTCTTTGTTAATTTGTGCAGATTTTCTGTGTTTCTAAATATTTTTTGAAATTCGGGATAAAAATTTCCCCTAAAATTTTGATAAATAAAGAATTCCATTACCTTTGCCATCCCAAAAATGGGTACTGTTCTTTAGTGTATTGGTATGAATAAGCCGGAATAGCTCAGTTGGTAGAGCAGCTGATTTGTAATCAGCAGGTCGCGGGTTCGAGTCCCATTTCCGGCTCCAAAGTATTTCGGGCAGATGGCCGAGTGGTTAAAGGCGACAGACTGTAAATCTGTTCTCTCACGAGTACGTAGGTTCGAACCCTACTCTGCCCACAAAATTTTATGTATATTGCTTATCCAAATGAGCAAATAAATAAGATTCAGTTCTTTTGAATGTTCGAATAAGCGGGAGTAGCTCATTTGGTAGAGCGATAGCCTTCCAAGCTATAGGTGGCGAGTTCGAGCCTCGTCTCCCGCTCCAGTTTCTTGATGGGAAAGGCCGTTGTGGCTCAGTGGTAGAGCACTTCCTTGGTAAGGAAGAGGTCGTGAGTTCAATTCTCATCAACGGCTCAAAAGAAGGGTTGATAAAAAAAGAAAGCTATGGTCGATGGACTCGGTGGTCTATTGACAGCAATTATAAAAAACAAAAACAAATAAAGATGTCTAAAGAGACCTTTAAGAGGGAGAAACCTCACGTAAACGTTGGTA
>JACCDI010861399.1_pt1 | contig 33237 bp, 27 predicted proteins | sample 7442791 | NCBI WGS metagenome assembly JACCDI01 (sample SAMN15323434, study PRJNA562643) | freshwater metagenome | isolation source: river surface water | place: USA:Blue River Watershed | collected 2017-08-15
CTGATAGTGCCACTGGATGTTACCCGTGTCCGGGTTAATCGCGATCACCGACGCTGTGTACAGGTTGCTGAACTTGCCCATGTCGGAGCTGTCGTTGCCGCGAACTGCAGCCGCCCATGGCGCCGGGTTCGAGGTGCCGTAGTAGACCAGGTTCAGCTTGGGATCATACGAACCAATGAACCAGGCTGCGCCGCCGCCATGCTTGGCAGAGTCGCCCTTCCAGGTGTCGCCACCTTTTTCACCGGACATCGGCACGGTGTGGGTACGCCAGACTTCCTTGCCGGTGTTCTGGTCATAGGCAACGACTGCGCCGCGCACGCCGTACTCACCGCCACCGAAACCGGTGATGACAACGTTCTTCGCAACGGTCGGGGGCGAGGTGATGACAGAACCCTGGGTGTAGTCGACGACGGTCGAGGTCCACAGCTCTTTACCGGTCTTCGCATCCAGCGCCGTCATCTTCGCATCAAGACGACCGAAGAAGATCTTGCCGTTGGCATAGGTCACGCCACGGCTGTTCACGTCGCAGCATGCGAACTGATCAACGTTCTTCGGCAGCTCAGGCGAATAGCGCCACTTCACTTCACCCGTCTTGGCGTTCACCGCAAAGACATTCTTCGGACCGAAGGAAGAGGTCACGTACAGCGTGTCGCCGACCAGAATCGGGGTCGACTCCTGGGAACGGTTGGAACCCAGCTGCAACGCCCACTTCACCTGCAGATTCGACACGTTGGACGTGTTGATCTGTTTGGCCGAGCTGTAGCGCGTATTGCCAGTGTCACCACCGTAAACACCCCAGTCGCTTGCAGCAGCCAGCTGAGCCGTAGCCAGCATGACTGCCGAGGTCATGAGTTTGGTTGATAGCTTCATTTCGTCTCCATCAGTTTGTCTCGGGCATGAGCCAGAAACCCTGTTGTTAATTTAAAAACAACCTAATGAACCTTGTACCCTGCTGAGTAATTACAAGTAATCAGGCTCGGTGATAGTACAAGTTACCGTAAAAAAATCAACGATCAACCCAACAAAACTTTCAGGAATTGGCGTGAAGTTAAGGGCAAAAAGCGCTGGTTTTTGGACGGAAAAATTACTATGAATATCTGAACTGAACTGAGCAGTCATCTTTCATCCATACCGCCTGTTTTTTGTTGAATTTTCAGTCAGTAATTGGCGCTCAAACGGACAGTGGTTTTTTCGGATGAGGCCTCCGAAAAGCATCGGAAATACGTGATTTTCAGAGAGGAAGAAGGGCGGGACTTACTCAAAACTTACGCAGACCAAGGCCGGCCTCTGTGAGCCGCAACAGATCGGTGCGCCCACATCCAAATCGGCGAAGAGTTTCGCTCAAGAAAAAATGACGATTATTTTTTTATTTTTGAGTTTTTTTATTCATTCAACAGAAAATAAATTTTTTTTCTGCGTTCGATGAATATCTTACCTGTAACTTACAAATGATCGTCGCACTGAGTCGAACTTACTTTGAACTTACTCCGAACTTACCCGGAACTTACGCAACGACGTTGTGGAAAATCGTTCGTTTTTTGCTTCGTGCCGAACATCCGTCGCAGAAGTTTGATTGCTTCACTGACTCAATCAGTCTTCAAGAGCGTCATGCGCATCACGCCACCCTGAAAAAAGCGCGCGGTCGTCGGTTCGCGACGCTCTAGCTGAACCAGACCCACACCGGGGCAATACCATTCGAGATTGACCATCGGCACTTCCTTGTAGGTCATCTCGTTTTCCACCCACACATTCAGATCTGCAACGCCCTTCACCAGCAGGCAGCCACTGTACTCGCCTGCCGGCGTCGTCACTTTCTGGTCAGTCGCCTGCACCGAATAATGCATCGTCATCTGCCGATACTTGTCGATGTATTTGAACTCCGGTGGCCACTCGCTGCGGCGCTTGAGAAAATACGGCACCGTGCTCACTGACCATGTCTGATCTTGGGTCAGCTTCGCGGGTATCACGGTACGCGGCGAGGCATCAAGCACGGCGCTCTTGCCGGTCGGGCTGCGGCTGGCAACGCGATAGACACCCTTCTCATCCGAACGCAGCCAGTACTCATTGCCCGAGTCACTGCGACGCCGCCACGACTCCACACCATTAAGCTCCACACGGCCCATGTTGGTCAGTGTGAGCGTCGAGGTATCCACATGAGCGTCGGGCTCATCAAAGGCGATCTCGACCTTGTAGGTCCAGCTTCTTCCCTCTTGCAGCGGGAAGAAGGGATTTTCATTGGCGGGCTTGTCACAGCCCGCCAGCAGGAACAACGCGGATGTCAGCGCCGAAGCAAAGAAGAGGGTTCGCATCTTATTTTTCCGGGACTTGCGGTGCCGGGACATCAAGGATCTTGATCTCCTGCTCGTCCTTGCCGGGATTCAGCCAGCTGGGCCCCTTGCCCAGCCCCGACTTCGGCTCGGCCGTGCCCATCTGGCTGATGCCCATCTTGCCCTTCTTCATGCCTTCGTTGATCTTCTCGTGCAGCGCGCGCATGTAGGGCAGCTTGTAGGCGCGCGGCTCCAGTCCCTGCTTGCCCTCTTCAATCGGTGTCACCCACAGATAGAGCGCGCCGGCGTACTTCGGCCTTGGTTCTTCGACGACGGCCGCAATCAGCAGAAAGCGCGCCGGCAGCGGATCGGCACTCGGATTGCCCAGCAGGCTGAACACGGCCTGATAGCCATAGAAATAAAACGCGCAGACGCCCAGCGTCAGCACGCCCTTGAGCCAGCGCGGCCAGCCAGAGAACACGATGGCCAGCGCGAACAAGAAAACAAAGATCGCAAATGCGATGATCAGGGTAAGCGTCATGTGATGGACTTCACTAAAGACTTGGGAATGGTGTTGACATTGGTGACAGAACCGTTGGGCTCGACGGTGAAGCGCACCATCGTGGCTTCCTTGCCGCGCCCGTCCAGCGTGGCCTGCCCATAGAAGACGACTTCCGCCTTGGGATTCACCTTGATGACCGTGAGCGTCGCCTCGACCGGCTGCCCCGATTTCGGCTCGCCGGGGTCGAGGTCCTTGGTCTCGTAGTAATGGACATTGGCCACGTATTCGCCGGGCACGATGCTGCGTATCGTGGTCACCTCCTGGCGCAGCGGATTCACCACCTTCTTGCCATTGACCATGATGGTATTGTTCGAGCTGCCGCGGTCATCGCGATCCAGATGCATCAGCCCGGCCTCGCGGTTGCGGAACCAGACCACCTCGCCCGACGGGCCCTGCGTCCACAGGTCGAGATCATTCGGATCATTGTCTGGCCACGAGAGCGTGATGATGAACTCTGCCTTGGCGGGGATGTCGCCATTCTTCTCGGCCTTGGGATTGATCGAGATGAAGGCGATGATGAAGCAGAACACGAACGCGATGAGCATGTTGAACAACATGTCGTACATCGGGTCGACTTCCTGCTCCCGGGATTTGCGGCGATTGCGCATCGGCTGTCCTTCAGTTGTTCGTCAGTCCGATGCCTTGATCTTCAGTCCGTGCGTCTGCGCGCGCGCCACCAGATCATCGGCAAAACGATCCAGCCGCGTCAGCTGCAGGCCGAGCAGGATGTTCGCCACCAGACCCACCATCGTGGTCAGCAGCGCCACGCCAAGCCCCGTCGTCAGGTCGCGCAGCATTTCCTGCGCCTGCGACTGATCGAAGCTTTGCATATGCCCGATCTGCATGGCCAGCATCGAGAAGCCGATCACCTTGCCCAGAAGGCCCAGCTTGAGCTGAAGCCCGTTCACCCACCACGCGGTGCTGTGACAACCGTGGGTCTTCTCGGTCAGCAGATCCATCGGCGCCCCCGAGTCGCGCGGGTTGGATCTGAGCGCATCCCAGTACGCATGCGACCAGCAGCCTTCAGCCGGGGCACTGCCGGGGTTCGATATCTGATGTTCGAGGCTCTGGCGCTGACGGTCCAGCTCCCGGCTGCGCGTGCCGCACCACAGCGTGGCTACACAAAAGAGGATGATGATGACGAAGGTGATGCCGGTCGGGTCAGACTGCAGCAGCAGCTGCCAGACGCCCTTCAGGCCCAGCAGCCAGGCGGCGAACAGGAACATGCCGATCAGCGTGAACCACTCGAACAGTATGGGCTCAATCTTGCGGTGCGGGCTGGACGGCGACAGCCGCAGAAAACTGATCTTCAAAGACGCTCCTCTTCGTCATGACGGAATATTTGTTCTTGTTATCCGTTTTATTGATCGCGCATTCTAGCCGGGAATTGCCAGAAAAGCGGGCAGAATGGCAAGGCGACTGCCGAGTCACGATGAAAATTTTTATCGTTTTATTAAATCGATAATTCAGCAGGAATGGGGCTGTCAGCGCAGGGGCAGGCTCAGGTTTTCGGGCCGGCGCTGGGCTCGAAGCCGCAGGCGAGGATGAATACGGATTCCTGAGGCGAGTCTTCCGGGGGCAGCGCCCATTCGCCGGGAGTGTTCTCAATGCTGATCGGCTCACCGACGCCCATGCGGTACGGGTGTGATGTGAAGCTCAGCGTGCGTACGCTGCTGCCCGCGCAGTCTACCTCCCACAACACCTTTGCCGAGTGGCTGCCGAATTGGTTGGGCTCGCGGTAGTCGATCAGTTCCCACACCCGGGCCTTCTGGCCCGGCTCAAAAAAATCATCGATGTAAAACGCGGCTTCATCGGTGAAGTCGATCAGCTTCCACTCCGCGCGCGCAGGCAGCGAGACGGCGCAGATCAGCGACAGCAAGGCGGGAAGGACAGTTCGCTTCATGCACGCAGTCTACGACAGTGCCAATTTATGTGCTGACACGGCTCCAGCGACCCTGCTTGTCCTGCAGGATGACCGCGACGTTCCAGCGCCGTGCGGCCCGCCGCACCTGCTCTGGCGGCAGCATGAAGAACACCTTGGTCAGGCCGTCAGCGAGCGCCGCGCTCTGTGCCATGACGGTCACCGAGGACCACCAGCCCGGCGAATCGCCGGTGCGCGGATTCAGGATATGGTGATGCACGCGATCGTCGGTGAAGGTCGTATGCGCATCCGACGAGGTCGCCAGCGCATAACCATCGGGCACCGAGACCGCCTGAGCAGGCGCAGCCTGCGAGTGATGGACGTCTTCAATGCCGAAGCGCCAGGGCGATTCTCCGGGCGCCACGCCCAGCACAGCCGTTTCGCCGGTGTCCAGCATCGCATGCCGTATGCCCATGGCCTGCATCTGGGCCCGCAATGCATCCGCAGCAAAGCCTTGTGCAATGCCATTGAGCGACAAGGCCATGCCCCTCTTCAGCAGGATGCGATCCGCGCTGGCTTCCAGCGCTCGCCAATTCACGCGCTGTCGCGCGGCCTGAAGCTCACGCTGCGTGGGCAGGCGCGATTCAGCGCGCGCGCTTGTCCACACTGCCCACAAGGGCTGCATCGTGATGTCGAACGCGCCGCTACTGCCCGATGAGATAGTCGACGACAGGCGGATGACCTGCAAAAGCTCGGGTGAAGGTTTCCGAAGCTCGCCGCTGCGGTTCAGGCGGCTGATGGCGCTGTGCTCATCGAACAGGCTCATCTGCGACTCTATCTGCCGCAACCGCTGCACCGAGCGGTCCAGCGCGGCGTCAGCCTTGTCGCCACTCGGGTCGCCGGCACGCAGCCACAGCGTGGTGCCAAAACCTGTCAGCGAGCGCTCTCTCCACACGATGCGCGATGCGGCTTCCTGCACAGCCGCACCGGCGGCCCATGCTGACCACGACGTGCCGGCGCCGAGGACTCCCAGTCCCATGCCCAGCCGGAGATACTGTCTGCGTGTCGGATTCATGCGGCAGCCCTTTCTTCGTGAAGGTGGATGACCCTGCGCTTGCGCTCCTGTATCAGCGGCAGGCACTGCGTATCGTCATGATAGATCGCCACGCAATCGAGGCACTGGAAGCACTCGCTGTAAGCGACCTTGCCCGTGGGCGCAATCGACTGATATTCGCAACGATGCCGGCAAGTCTGGCACGGCGTGCCACAGGCATCCCGGCGCGCTATCCAACCCCAGCGCCGCAGCGGATTGAATACCGCCAGCGCCGCGCCCAGTGGGCAAATATACCGGCAATAGCCCCGGTAAACGAAAACACTCAGCGCCAGCAGCCCGACTGCCCACGCGACATACGGCCAGTCGCGAGCGAAGTAGAGGCTGATCGCGGTCTTGAAGGGCTCGACCTCGACCGCCAGTTCAGTCGAGGCGGGCGCGAGCCAGATCGTGCCGATCACGCTGGCCAGCACCAGATACTTGATCCCTTTCAGCTTGCGGTCGGTGCTGCCGCGAATCCGCCGCCGCTTCAGACCGATACGCGTTGCGATCAGACTGACCAGCTCCTGAAACGCACCGAAGGGGCAAAGCCAGCCGCAGAAAGTGCCCCGTCCCCAGATCAGCAGCGTGACGCCGACGAAGATCCAGAGAATCACGGTCATCGGATCAGCCAGAAGGAAGCTGAGATCATTACCTGTGGCAAGCGCCTCAATCGACGCCGTGATGTTCACAACGCTCAGCTGACCCTGCGCGAACCAGCCGATGAAGCCCAGCGTGAACAGCAGATACCCGATACGGAAAATTTTCAGACGCCGGCCAGTGCCAACGGTTGTGCGCTGGCGAAGCAATGCAATGCTGAGCACCGCCAGACCGGCGAGCAGCACCGCAATCTCCGCGCCGCGCTTGCTCCAGGCCTCGACCCAATCCGCATCCCTCCAGTTCGACAGGGTCACGCGCCATCCATGAAAACGATACGGCAGCGCGAACTCGGCATGGACGATCTGATTCGGGAAGGTGCCAAAGCGCCGACCGATACGAAAACTCAGCTCGAAGGGCCTGGCGGGATCCAGCGGCGTCGCGCTGTCGACGATCAGCACATGCGCTCGCGCGGTGGCCGGATACCCGGGTACCACCAGCCCCTTGTCATAGGCGATGGAGCGCAGCATGATTGTCTTGCCGTCCTGCTTCAGAACGAATGGCAAATCGTCGACGATACGCTGGCTCTCGTACATCATCTTGAATAACGGTCCGCTTTCGCTGACCACGAGCGCCTGACTGTCGCGCATATTGGCGACCAGCAGGCGCCAGCCCTCGTCATCGAGCAGGTTGCGACCGATCTGCGGCAGACTGGCAAGCGCCACATGAAGCTCCAGCGCGATCTCATCCGGTTTGTCCGCCGCCACTTTGTCGGCACCCGCTGCACGCGTGCCGGCGAAAGCCTTCTCTATCTGTCCGCGGGTAAGCACCATCGGCTCGACCATGCGGCGAGAGAGCAGCTGCTCCCAGCTCAACGCCTTGGCCTCAACATTCCGCAGATTACCTTTGGTAAAAGCTACCGAATCGCCCTCACCAATAATGTTGCCCGTCTTCGCGGCGTCCTCATGGGCGCGCGCGACCGACGCGGCGGACTGGAGGATGGTGCGATCGATCGCCTTGGCGGTTACTGTGCCAGCCTGAATGCCGTGCAGGTAAGCGCGCTTCTCATCATGAGAGGTCTTGGCGCGAAAATTCTGAAGATGGGTTTCATGACGAACCGTGATGCCAACGTATTGCGAGGCGAACTCGGTCAGCTTCGCAATGCCTGCCTCGGAGCGAAACAAGGGCTCGCGATGATCGATAAGCTTCGACAGCAGGAAATTGCCTTCGGTATCGATCGCCACCAAAATGTTGATTGGCTTGCCGCCATAGCCACGCACCGGCTCGAAATCGACCGACTCAAATGCATAACCGACCAGCCTGGGCTTTTCATTCGCATCAGCGGATTCGCGCGAGAACAGCGGCCAGACGGGAACATTCGAATTGAGATCGCCAATCACGTACTGATTTGACAGATAGTGGTCAATGTCGGGCTTTTTCAGGGTGACTGCATCGCTCGAAGCGCAGGCCAGCAAAAGCAGGGCTATCAATACCCGGCATCGCCGGAAAAATTCCGTCTTCATCGTCCCCCGCTTACTTATATTTTTAGCTACTACTCTGCTTTTCAGAGCCGCTTTATCCGATAGTAAATGCTGACCGATCGGTCAAGTCGGAAACCCTAGTGAAATTGATGGGTAAACATCAAGGGCTACTGACTGAAAAACATCGTGAACAAGACCGTGTCAGGGAACCGGAGGGCGCTTGAGTTCTACCCAAGGGCGGATCTATCTCTCAACCACCAACGCCTGCAGCGCATAGCCCATGACCCAGCCCAGCATTACTTCTCTCCATTCAGCCACTGTAAACACGATCGACCCAAGGCCCGCTCCGCACACGACTGCGAATGTCAACGCACATACTGACGTTCCTCGCTCATCAGCCGACAAAGTCCCAACCATGGTGCCGAGGAGCGGAACACCGACCCATCCTCTTGCCTCCTCTTTTGCAGCCCTTGACACGAACACGCTCGTCAATGACAGTCCTTCCGTGCAGCGTCGTCATCTGTCAGCCGCCGACGAGCAGCTGAATGCCCTCGCGTATTGCTTCGAGCGTTTTTTCTGGCGCCCATCGCACGCCACGGGTGACAAGCTCATGAACGAGGTCAGAAAAATCCAGCAGAACGAGTTCGCACTGGAAGGAACAGACGCCTCATCACTGGTGGCACGAATTCTCCGCAGTCACGGACTGTTCAATAGCAATCCCCACCATCCACCGCGCGATCATACGTCCGCCACCATCAGCGACAGTCACCTACGGTCGTTGGTGTCGGCAACGCTCTATTCTCTGGCTGGGTCAAACGCAAAGCTGTTCAACACCGGTGCAGCGCAATCGCTGGCCTATCTTCTGCCGGCGGCAGAAGACAACGGCCTGCTGCCAGAGCTGGAAGCGCTGGTGGAGCGCGACCTGGAGCTCTCTGGCAGGCACCGGGTGATTCAGTCCCTGTGGGATCACGCTGAACAGGCAGGCATGTCTCTGTCCACGCTGTGGATATTGATTCAGTTAAGTGAGCGGCTGCACTATCCCATGCCTGACGACGCACCGCTGGTGAGAGCGATTCAGCTGATTCTGGTCTGGCAGCAGCGCCTGCCCCCTACCCACGACGAGCAAGATGAGTTCGAGTCGCAGTTAGCCGAGATGACCGGACCGAACATCCTGCCGGATGACTTCGATCACTTGCTGTCCATGGCGTTTGATCTGGGCTTCTGCTTTGCGGATGACTCGCTTCATCGTTTGATTACAAAGCTGATCACCGAATGGGAAGAGCATCCCCGACATGAACAATACAAAACGAAGCTTGCTATGGTCATCGACCTGACCGGACTGTCGCCCAATGAAATCGCAATTGACGGAGAACGTGCGCTGTCAAGAGCGGTCCGCACCGGGAATTACGCACTGGCCGCTTTACTGCTCAGCTACGGCGCAGATCCTGAGCAGCGGGATGCCGGGCAGGATTGCCCTGCAGACCAGCTGCTTCGCACCAGACAGGCACTGATCAGCGAAATCAGTGAAATCACCAAGGCACAGAGCGCATTCACAGAGTCCCAGTACAAAAAAGTCACCTCACACCTGCTGGCGCAGTTACAGCGCAACGAAAAGATGCTGAGCTTGTTTGACATGGTGAGGCAGAGCGATCAGTAAATCGGTCGATACCGGCTTTGATGTCAATAACAGCTCGACATCGATGTGATGGATACCAGTGAGAGATCAATTCGAAAATAAAACACCAATCAGAAGTTGTTAAGGAACAAATTTCTTTCACAGCATACAGATCGCCACCGATTTCCTTTTTCAACAACGAATGCCAGAAAAAAGTCATTCGACGTATCAACGATCTCTTCAAGGACCTATTCCGATGGCACTGAACTCAAGCTCAGGCGCTCAGCGCACACAGCAAGCAGAAGAAAAATCCAGCTCGCCTCTGCGCAAGCTGAAAAAAGCCTTTACGCACTCTGCAAAAACAAGGGAAAAAGAAAAGACAGACAAAAAGCCCACGATAAAAACCAAGGAAAAAAGTTCGCGAATGTCGTGGTCCTATGAGCGTCATGAGAGCGCAACTTCTTCCATGGCGTCGTCGTCCTCCGCAATGACGGCAGTCATGGCCTCTGATACCCGATTTCCACCACTGGCCAGCAGCTATGCAACGCCGCCCGCCCAGATCGATTGGCGGTCTCCGTTGTCCGCACAGTCTTCATTAACAAGCGCCGGTTCATCGACCACGATCACGATCACGACAGGCCATCCACAGTTTCCTCCGACAAGCAGTTATCAGGCAGCCATCCCGACACCGGCCGATGTCTTCTCATATCCGCCGATTCAGTTCCCCTCCCTCGCATCTCCGCGGCCGGCCGATCCTGCGCCACCACTGACGACAGCGGCAGCACAACCTGAACCATCGAATGCAGCTCAGGGCAAACCAATCCCAGGCAAAGAAGCAAGCGCTTCAGCAGTGTCTGACGAGATCCCCCGCGTCGAACAAACCCGCCGACTGTTTTCCCTCCTTGAGAGAACCATTGAGTCCCTGATCTGGAATCCGTCCCCGTCGAACTATCAGCAACTCGACGATGTCATGAAAAAAATCGACACATCAGGTCTGGATTTCACAGCAATCGACGCCTCATCGCTAGTGTTGAGAATTCTTGTCAATCCCGGAGAAGAACCTCTCGATACGCTGATCGCATGGATTGCACAACTTGGCTGCCGACTGGTTTCCGGCGCTCGCCCCATGGGATTGAATCGCAGCAGCGTGCTGGAGCGCGCTGTCGAACGAGGCTGGACACAAACGACAAACGCCCTCGCTGCTCGCCTGAATCAGGACAAAGCGCTGCGGGAACATACCGGGAATATGTTGGCACGAGCCATGCAGGCCGATAAACCGATCAGCCTCTTGAACAATGCGCTCCGATTCTCGTCGGATCACTGCGCTCTCGATGGGGGCATTATCGTAAAAATGGTTTCGATATTGGAAAAACATTGGCAATCCGATCCGGACAATGATCTGCATCGCGCCAAATTTGTTGCACTTTTCGAAGAAACCGTTCGACAGAAACAGGAAACCTTGCCGATCGCGGCCCTGCTTCAGGTCGCTGTGAAATTACATCATGCGCCGATGGCATAGACGATGCTGCAGTTAAATGCAAACACCGAGTATCTCGACGAGGGTGGCAAGACGGTCATTGATCTGGCGCTGGAGGCACAGCAAGCATTGATAGAAAAAATCGATGGGCTGCGTGCGAACGCAAAAGGCATGGATCCGGCGGACTACAAGACCAAGCTTGGACAATATCAGACTATGTTACGGTCAAACCAGCGCATACTCGATGCGCTTGACGATATCCTCTCGACAAACGACAAGACATTCTCGGAATAACTCCGCGCAGGAAAAAACGGCCAATCATCTGGCCGTTTTTTATCAACAGGCAAAACAGCGCTTATCGATCAATACGTCTCCACATGGAAGCGCCCCTCCTTCACCATCGTCCGGTGCAGCGCTTCCCAGTCCATGCCGGATGTTGCACAGATATCGTGCAGCGCTTCCATCACACCGGCTTCCATGCCCTTCAGGCCGCAGATATAGACATAGGTATCGGCTTTCAGCAGGTCAGCCACCGCAGGCGCGGTCTCGCGCATCTTGTCCTGCACGTAGCAGCGCGGCTCGCCGGGCAGGCGAGAGAATGCAAAATGCTTGTCGATCAGGCTCGGCGGCAGCTTCAGCAAGGGCCCAAAGTACGGCAACTCATTCGGGTTGCGCGCGCCAAAGAAAAGCATCAGCTTACCCTCCACCGGCTTGCCCTGCGCCTGCAAACGGCGGCGATATTCCGTCATCGCACGCATCGGTGCTGCGCCCGTCCCGGTACAAATCATCAGCAGGTTCGAGCCGGCATGGTTCGGCATCAGGAAGCGATCGCCAAAGGGTCCGGTCACCTGCACGCGGTCACCCTTCTTCAGGTCGCACAGATAGTTCGATGCAACGCCTTTGATGAGCTTGCCGTCCTGCTCGCTGATGACGCGCTTCACTGTGAGCGCGAGATTGTTATAGCCGGGGCGCTCGCCATCGCGCGGGCTGGCGATCGAATACATTCGCAAATAGTGCGGCTTGCCCGACGCATCCACGCCCGGCGGGAGGATACCGATCGATTGACCTTCCAGCACCGGGAACAGGTGATTGCCGAAATCCAGCACGATATGCCGGATGTCGCTCTCTGCATCGTCGGCCGTCAGCCGGTAGTTGCCTGCGACGGTGGCCGTCACCGGAGTACGCAGGTCAAACAGATTCAGATGCGGCTTCTCGGCCGAATGCGGCGCTGTCAATGAGGTCGCGGAGATCGCTGCATTCTGCTGCTGCGCCGGCTCCGGCGTGACGATAGCCATCACTTCACCTTGGAGCGCCTGCTCTGGCGGCAGCTCGTCCCAGCCGAGCTGATCCTCGACCGAGTAGGCATTCGATTTCGGCACGGTGCGCCAGTGATCGATGGAACCGGTCGGGCAAGGCGGCAGACAGGCATTGCAGCCATTGCAGATCGCCGGATCGACCACGTAATTGCGATCATCATGCGTGATCGCATCGATAGGACAAGTCTCTTCGCAGGTATTACAGCGTATGCAGACCTCGGGATCGATCAGGTGCTGACGGATCAGCACCTCGGTTTCCATCGCGCTCATCGGTATCGTCCGATCAGTTGAAGCGCACGTAATCAAAATCGACCGGCTGGCGGTTGATGCCAATGGCAGGGGGCGCAATCCAGTTCGCCATCTTGCCCGGCTCGACCACGCGACCCATCAGCGACGCAACATACGCCCGGTCTTCTTCGCTGGGCAGCCAGTGACGCACATTCGCCTGCCATTCAGCCTCGGAAATGATGCGCCCGTCGGGCGAGACACGCATGCCTGCAAACGAGCCAATGTGGCGATTGAACGCCTTGTGGGGCGCCTGCAGGCGGAAAGCGATACCCGCTTTTTCGAGCACCTTGTTCCAGCGATTGATGCCGGCGATGGAATCCTTGATGTAATCGTCGCGCAGCACTTCATTCAGCGCGTTGAGCATCGGTACTTCTTTTTCGATCAGCTTGCCCTCCCTGACTTCGAGGATCTTGTAGTGGTCACCCTTGAGCTGGTGATCGTCAGTCCGCTTGGTCTCTTCATAACGCCCCTTCAGACCGGAGCTGTAGAACGTCGCCGCATTCGATGACTGGTCGGCGCCGAACAGGTCGATAGTCACGCTGAAGTGGAAGTTCAGATAACGCTGTATCGTCTGCAGATCGATGACGCCCTGCTGACGCACCTGCTCCGGATCTTCGATGCCGTGCTGCTTCATGATCTCGCAGGTGCGCTGGATCGTGCGCGAGACACCGGACTCGCCGACGAACATGTGATGCGCCTCTTCGGTCAGCATGAAGCGGCAGGTGCGGGAGAGCGGATCAAAACCGGATTCGGCGAGTGCGCACAGCTGGAACTTGCCGTCGCGGTCAGTGAAGTAGGTGAACATGTAGAACGCCAGCCAGTCGGGCGTCTCTTCATTGAAGGCTTCGAGAATGCGCGGATTGTCCTGCGAGCCGGAGTGACGATGCAGCATCGCCTCGGCTTCTTCGCGACCATCGCGGCCAAAATATTTGTGCAGCAGGTAGACCATCGCCCACAGGTGACGGCCTTCTTCCACATTGATCTGGAACAGGTTGCGCAGGTCGTACTGAGACGGCGCGGTCAGTCCCAGATGACGCTGCTGCTCGACCGAAGCCGGCTCGGTATCGCCCTGTGTCACGATGATACGGCGCAGATTGGCACGATGCTCGCCGGGCACGTCCTGCCAGGCGGCCTCCCCTTTGTGCTCGCCGAAATTCACCTGACGTCCTTCTTCCTGCGCAGCGAGGAAAATGCCCCAGCGATAGTCCGGCATCTTCACATGACCAAACTGTGCCCAGCCATCGGGGGTCGTGCTGATGGCGGTGCGCAGATACACATCAAAATTCTGCGAGCCATCGGGGCCCATGTCCTGCCACCACTGCAGATAGTTGGGCTGCCAGTGCTCCAGCGCGCGCTGCAGCGTGCGGTCTTCCGACAGGTTGACGTTGTTCGGGATTTTTTCACTGTAATTAATAGAGCTCATGAAGCCTCCTCGGGAATCAGCAGTTTTTTTTTGGGGGATGTCAGTCTTGTTCAAACGCGCTCGAAATCGAATTTCGCCTTGCTGCCGCTGCCATAGACTTTCAGCGCACCGGCCTCGCCCACGGCGTTTGGCCGGTTGAAGATCCAGTTCTGCCAGGCAGACAAGCGACCGAACACACGGGTCGCCATGTTCTCTTTGCCGTTGAAGCGAAGGTTCGCCTCCATGCCGGTCAGCGCATCCGGGGACATGCTGGCGCGCTCTTCCAGTGCGAGACGAATCTCGTCAGCCCAGTCGATATCGTCGGGGTTGGAGGTGATCAGGCCGAGCGCCATTGCAGCGTCGGCATCGAGCGGCTTGCCAATCTGGGCTTTCGCAGCTGACAGCGGCGCTTCATCCTCATAGAAACGGCGAGCCAAGCGGGACTGGCCGGTGATCATCGGCAGCAGGCCGAAGTTCATCTCGGAGAGCGTCAGCGTTGGCGCAGCTTCCGGCGTATCCGGCAGAGCCAGCATGTAGCTGCGATCAGCGGCAAACGCGAGTTCCGCCAGCGTGCCCGTAAAGCATGAGCCTTCCTCAATCAGCGCAAACAGGCTGCGCGAAGACACATCGATGCGCGCAAATGTGCGACGCAGCAGACCGATTGTCTCGCGCACCAGCCAGTGTGACTGGCTGGCTAACAGCGTCTTGTCGCAGGCGAGTACTTTGTCTGCATCGCCCGTAGTCTTGAGTAGCCAGGTGCCGAGATCAATTTCGTTAGTGCGAAGATGCAGGATCGCATCATCGAGCTCGCGGCCCATCTGCAGCGGCCACCAGTGCACACCGGCTGCTTCGATACCGGCGATGTCGGTGGGTTGATCTTTAACGGGCGCTTTGACAGTGATGGTGGCGGTGCGTGCCGCACGGTCAAACGTCACGGATACGAATTCATACTCGACACCGTCATCGGAGAAGCGGCGCGAGAGGGGCGTGAGCTTCACGCCCTTGCCATTGGCAGGACGATCGCTCCGCTCGGCCAGCTTCAGCGCATGGGCGCGAACCGTCTCGGCAAATGCCGCCGGCTTGGCGATCTCGTCGACCAGTTTCCAGTCTTTCGCTTTCTGGCCGCGCACGCCCTCGGAGGTGGTACAGAAAATATCCGCGTGATCATGGCGCACCTTGCGCTTGTCGGTAAGACGCGTCAAACCACCGGTACCGGGCAGCACGCCAAGCAGCGGCACTTCCGGGAGGCTGACAGCGGAGGAGCGGTCATCCACGAGGATGATTTCGTCGCAGGCCGCGGCCAGCTCATAGCCGCCACCGGCACAGGCGCCGTTGACCGCCGCAAGGAATTTCAGTCCGGAGTGCTGGCTGGAGTCTTCCAGTCCGTTGCGCGTCTCATTGGTGAATTTGCAGAAGTTGACCTTCCATGCGTGCGACGACTTACCCAGCATGAAGATATTCGCGCCCGAGCAGAAGATGCGGTCACGACCACCGGTAATCACGACAGTGCGCACGTCGGGATGTTCAAAACGGATGCGCTGCACGGCGTCGTGCAATTCGATATCGACCCCGAGGTCGTAGGAATTCAGCTTGAGCTTGTAACCCTCGCGCAGCCCGCCGTCCTCGTCGACCTTCATGGTGAGGGTCGCAATCGGCGCACCCTGCCCGTCGATCTCCAGCGTCCAGTGGCGGTAGTTGTCCGGCGAAGTTTCGTAATTGACGACGAAGGATGCGCTCATGGGTCCCTAGCTTGCAATATGGTGCATTTTATTCACAGTAAACGCACTATATTGCATCAATGACCTCAACGTCAAGGCTCTGCCCTTACGCCGCCTGCTTTTGTCCCAGCCCCGTCTCACCGTGCAGCCGGGCCAGCAATGCCTCCATACCCGCCTGAGCATTGCCATTCCCCGTATCAAAAATGCAATCTGCTTTTGAGTAGAACTGCGCGCGACTGTCGAGAATCCGCTTCAAGTCGTCCATCGCCTCGCGGTTACCCGACATCGGGCGCGAATCGCCCTGGGCAAGCACGCGGGCCATATGCTGGTCCGGGGTCGCCCGCAGCCAGACGGTGTAGCAGTGGGAGAGCAGAAAGTTGAAGGTCGCCGGCTCGGAGACGATGCCGCCCGGGGTCGCAATGACGGCCTGCGCATGATGCTGGATCACATCCTCCAGCGCGCGCTGTTCATAGCGGCGATAAGCCGTCTGGCCATACAGCGCGTGTATCTCGGCGATGCTGCAGCCGGCGATCTGCTCGATCACGCCGGAGAGCTCGATAAATGGCACGTTCCAGTGCGCGGCGAGCATGCGCCCCAGGGTGGACTTACCTGCGCCGCGCAACCCGATCAGCGCGATCCGCCGGCGGCGGCTCGCTTCGCTGGTCGGCGACTCGAACAAGTCGGCCAGCACCGCACGCGCCTTGGCCAGCTCTTCTTCGGAGCGCCCCCGCAATATCTCGCGGATCATCAGCCAGTCCGCCGACGAGGCCGTCTCGTCGCCCGCCATCTCGGCCAGCGAGCAATTCAGCACCGCGCACAGCTGCCGCAGGAACTGGATCGATGCATTGCCCACCCCGGACTCGACATTGGCGACATGGCGCTCGGACACCTCGGCCAATTGCGCCAGCGACTTGCGCGTCAGTCCGCGCCGGGCGCGCAGGAGCTTGAGCCGCTCGCCGAGCGCGGCCAGGAAAGGATCTTTTTCGGTCGGTGCGGCAGAGGCATTCATGGTGAGGGTGGCAGCATCCTTGACGTCAGGCGCAGATGCAAGCAAGATATTGCACGTATTGTTGACTGCTAATGCATTATAAATTCATTATCCGAAAACACCAATGGCCGGAGGATTCTCCCTCCGCAACACCTGACCAGCAGCTTTCACCCACCCAGCCCAACCCAACATGACCCTCTTTCTGCATAACTACCTGTCCGGCGCATGGCAAACAGCGGCGTCACCAGCGCACTCCCTGACCGACCCGGTGACCGGCGAAACCCTCGCGGCCACCGGCGGCGCAGCGGCAGGTCTGCCGGAAGCTTTCGCCTACGCTCGTCATGAGGGCGGACGCGCGCTTGGAGCAATGACTTACGCACAGCGCGCGGCGATGCTGGCCGACGCGGTCAAGGTCATGCAGGCAAAGAAAGACGAGTACTACGCGATCTCGATCGCGAACTCGGGCACCACGAAAAACGATTCCGCGGTCGATATCGAAGGCGGCCTGTTCACGCTCGGTTATTACGCCAAGCTCGGCGCGGCGCTCGGCGATGCGCGCACGCTCACCGACGGTGCCGCCAGCGTGTTGTCCAAAGACCAGCTGTTCCAGTCGCAGCACCTGATGGTGCCGATCCGCGGTCTGGCGCTGTTCATCAATGCGTTCAACTTTCCCTCGTGGGGCTTGTGGGAGAAAGCAGCGCCGGCGCTACTGTCCGGTGTGCCCGTGGTGGTGAAGCCGGCCACCGTGACCGCCTGGCTCACGCACCGCATGGTGGCTGATGTGATCGAGGCCGGTGTCTTCCCCAAAGGTGCGCTCTCCATCGTCTGCGGCAGCTCGTCCGGCTTGCTCGATGCGCTGACGCCTTTTGATGTGCTGTCGTTCACCGGCTCAGCCGACACCGCCGCCAAGATTCGCAACCATCCCGCGATGGCGCGCGACTCGGTGCGCACGAATATCGAGGCCGACAGCCTGAATGTCACCGTGCTGGGCGAAGATGCGCTGCCCGGCACACCCGCCTTTGATTTGTATGTCGACAATCTCGTCAAAGACATGACCATCAAGAGCGGTCAGCGTTGCACTGCACCGCGCCGGGCGCTGGTGCCCAAGGCCGTCATGCATGCGGTCGCCGAGGCCGCCGCAGGCAGGCTGGCCTCGATCCGCGTCGGTAATCCGCGCCATGCCGACACCGGCATGGGCTCGCTGGTCAGCCGCGAACAGTTCGACAGCGCGCGCGAAGGACTCGCATTGCTGAAGACCGAGGCCAGCGTGCTGTTCGACGGTGCAGCGCAGCCGTTGCTCGACGCCGATGAACAATCCGCCTGCATGGGCGCGACCCTGCTCGGCGTGCGCGATGCCGACGCGGCGGTGGAAGTCCATCGACATGAAGTGTTCGGCCCGGTGTCTTCGCTGATCGGCTACAAGGACGCTGCGCATGCGATCGACATTGCGCATCGCGGCCTGGGCTCACTGGTGGCTTCGGTCTACAGCGCCGATGCGCAATGGATGGCGACGACCGCTGAAGCGCTCGCGACCTCGCATGGTCGCGTGCACGTCGTCAGCCCGGATGTCGCCAAGACGCACACCGGCCATGGCAACGTGATGCCGGGCTCGATCCATGGCGGGCCGGGACGCGCGGGCGGCGGTGAAGAGCTGGGCGGCCTGCGCGCCCTCGCCTTCTACCATCGCAAGAGTGCGATACAGGCGCCATCGAACGTGCTGGAACTGATGGGACAGCACAGCACTGAACTGAAAGTGTAAGAGGAGCAGCACAAAACGCAGTAATACGCGGCACGGCAAATAAAAAACACTCGCCGGCCGGAGGAGACATCACATGCACACCACGCACCGGGCGCTGCCAGAGCGTTTCAATTTCGCTCGTCATCTGCTGGCGCTGAACGCAGGCCGCGCCAGCAAGCTGGCGTATCGCGATGATCATCAGGAGATCAGCTACGGGGAGCTCGATCTGCGAACGAGACAGTTCGCCGCCGGTCTGCTGAAACGAGGTCTGCAGCCTGAGCAGCGCATCCTGCTGGTGATGCAGGATACGGTCGATATGCCGGTCGCGTTTCTGGGGGCACTGTTGGCCGGCATCGTGCCAGTGCCCGTCAATACCTTGCTGCCCGCCGATAACTATGCATACATGCTCCGGCACAGCGACGCCAAGCTGATCATTGTCTCCGCGCCCTTGCTGCCGGTCGTGAAGGATGCGCTGGCACAGTCGCGGCTCGATGTGCCAGTCATTGTCGCTGGCAGCGACACTGCCGACCATCACTTCAGCCAGCTACTCGATACCGAGCCTTTGCCCGAGAATGGCCATGCAGACACGCATGCTGATCAGTTTGCGTTCTGGTTGTATTCCAGCGGCTCGACCGGCCAGCCCAAGGGCACCGTGCATTCGCATGCGAATCTCTACTGGACCGCCGAGCTGTACGGCAAGCCCGTACTGGACCTGCGCGAGGATGATCTGGTGTTCTCTGCCGCGAAACTGTTCTTCGCCTATGGTCTCGGCAATGCACTGACCTTCCCCTTATCCGTCGGCGCGTCGGTGCTGCTGATGGCGGAACGTCCGACGCCCGCCGCCGTCTTCGAGCGACTGGTGACCCATCAGCCCACCGTGTTCTATGGCGTGCCAACCCTGTATGTGGCGATGCTTGCCTCGCCAGAGCTGCCGTCTCGCTCGCAGCTGAAGCTGCGCGTCTGCGCCTCCGCCGGCGAAGCGCTGCCCAAAGAAGTCGGCGAAAAGTTCAGCGCCCATGTAGGCTCCGACATACTCGATGGGCTGGGCTCGACCGAGATGCTGCATATCTTCCTCTCCAATCACGCGGGCAAGGTACGGTATGGCACCACCGGCACGCCCGTAGCGGGCTATCGGGTTGAACTGCGTAATGAGCAGGGCCAACCGGTACCCGTGGGCGAAGTCGGCGATCTGTACATACAGGGCCCGAGCGCAGCACACCTGTACTGGAATCAGCGCGAAAAAAGCACCGCCACCTTTCAGGGCAGCTGGGTAAAGAGTGGCGACAAGTACGTGATGGATGCCGACGGTTATTACACCTATGCGGGCCGCAGCGATGACATGCTGAAGGTCAGCGGCCAGTATGTGTCACCGATCGAAGTCGAGTCTGCGCTGATGGGTCATGAGGCAGTGCTCGAATGCGCCGTGGTGGGCAAGCCGGATGATCAGGGACTGATCAAGACGATTGCCTATGTCGTGTTGCGCAATCCTGCGCAAGAGGCCGAACACATCGAGGCCGAGCTCAAAGCCTACGTCAAGACCCGGCTGGCGCCGCACAAGTATCCGCGCGAGATCGTCTTCGTCAGCGACTTGCCCAAAACCGCGACGGGAAAAATTCAGCGCTTCAAGCTGCGGGAACGGTAGTGCACACCGATATTGACTGGCGCGGGCGACCGGTTCGCATCGAGACGCAATGGGTCGGCGAGACTGACCCTGCCGCACCGGTCATGGTGTTTCTGCACGAGGGGCTGGGCTCGGTCTCGCTGTGGAAGGATTTCCCCGATCAGCTCTGCCGGCAGTTGAAGATGCGCGGGCTGGTGTACTCGCGTCCGGGTTATGGTCAATCCACGCCGAGAGACAAGGATGAACACTGGGGCACGGATTTCATGCACCGGCAGGCCTTCGACGTATTGCCCGCGCTGCTGTCACGTCTGAACATCGAGCGGCCCTGGCTGTTCGGTCACAGCGATGGGGGCTCGATCAGCTTGTTATATGCGTCAAGACATTCCGATCGTTGTGCCGGCATCGTCGTGGTTGCGCCTCACATCATGGTCGAGGACATCAGCATCGCCAGCATCCAGCGGGTACGCGATGCCTATCTTCATCAGGGCCTGCGCGAGAAGCTCGCCCGCTTTCATGATGACGTGGATTCCGCTTTCTTCGGCTGGAACGATGTCTGGCTGTCGCCGGCGTTCCGCCGCTGGTCGATCGAAGCTGAGCTGAACGGCATACGCTGCCCTGTGCTTGCGGTGCAGGGAGAGAATGATGAGTACGGCACCCTGGAACAGGTGGAAGGCATACGACGCAGGGTGCCAGATGCCGTCGTAGTGCCGATTGCCGATTGTGGTCATTCGCCGCACCGCGACCAGCCTCAGCGACTCATGGGCGCGGTGGCGCAATTCGTGTCTACGCACTGAACGACCGCTTGCCACTGGCGACCACGCGTCGCAGCAGCGGCGAGACGCGATATCGGTCCTCGCCATATTCGGCACCCAAATTCTGCAGTACGCGCAGCAGCTTGTCGACACCCAGACGCTCGGCCCAGGCCAGTGGCCCCAGCGGATAGTTGACCCCCTTCTGCATCGCCAGATCAGCATCCGCGGCACTGCACACGCCCTGATTCACCGCATCCGCCGCTTCATTGGCCAGCATCGCGACGGTACGCATGACTGCCATGCCAGGTACATCGCGCAGTAGCGTCACACGATATCCGGCCGCCTGCAGCACCCCGGCGATCGCATCGCGTGCCGCGGGCGAGCATTGGTCAGCGGCCGCAATCGCCACTCGTGTCGTCGTGGTGAAATCCAGCGCGAGATCGATCAGCACCGTATCTGGCTTGCCATGTTCAGCGGCGCGTGCCGTTGCGCTGCGACCATCGGTGAGGTACAGCGATGCGCCATTCACGGTCAGCAGCGGCGCATCCGCGATGCCCGATTCTGTCAGGCCAAATTCTTTGCCGGCTGCCCCGAGCCGAGCAGCAATCATGCTGCCTGTAGCCGAGCGCTTGTTCAGCACGGGCTTGCCGGGATAGCTGCACCCGGGCAGCTGCTGCGCAGGCTGCGGCTGCGCTCCCTCTCCATAGGCATAGAAACCTCGCCCCGATTTACGTCCGAGGAAACCGGCATTCAATAATTCTTTCTGGATGATCGATGGTGTGAACCGCGGGTCTTGATAATAGGCGTCGAACACCGACTGAGTCACCGCGTAATTGACATCATGCCCGATCAGGTCCATCAGCTCGAACGGGCCCATGCGGAAACCGCCTGCATCGCGCATCACCGCATCCAGTGTGGCGGGATCGGCGGCGCGCTCCAGCAGCAGACGCAAGCCCTCAGCATAAAAAGGCCGCGCAACGCGGTTCACGATGAAGCCCGGCGTCGAGGTCGCGCGCACCGGCAGCTTGCCCCAGGCGCTCGCTGTGGCCGCGATGCGATCCGCGACCGAGGCGCTGGTCGCCAGCCCGCTGATGACTTCGACCAGGGCCATCAAGGGCACCGGATTGAAAAAATGCATGCCCACCAGACGCTGTGGATGCGCGAGCTTTGCGCCGATCGCCGTGATGGAGAGGGATGAGGTGTTGGTCGCCAGCAGGCAATCATCGCTGACGATCGTTTCCAGTGATGCGAACAATTGCTGCTTCGCGTCGAGGTTCTCGACGATGGCCTCGATCACGAGTGCCGCATCCCGGAATTCTTCCAGCGAGCTCACCGGGCTCAGCCTGGCCGAGGCCTCCTTTGCCTGATCAGCGCTCATCCGGCCTTTGTCGACCAGAGACGCATACACTGTGCGGACGGATTCGCAGGCTGTCGCCGCTGCGCCTTCGCGCGTGTCGAACAGCCGCACCGGGTGGCCGGCAGCGGCGGCCACCTGCGCGATGCCGGTGCCCATCGCGCCAGCGCCAACGACACCGATGATTCCACTGGCAGGTAAGGCTGAGGACATGCGGCTTCCTTGTGCTTGCAGAGAGGCTGCTGAAGATACCAGTTTTCATGCAACAGACGTAAAAAGCTTTGTCAGATAAATACGCGGGCTGTACTACAATCACTCGGCTTTTTACAGTGTGGCTCGGCGCACATGAAATATATTTTTCTGCGTGTGCTTGCCTGATTTGAAACCCATCCGAATGTAACGACACCCTGAGGGGAGACCATGAGAAACATGTTTGCCAAGAGCTTGTGCGGGCTGATGCTGCTGTTGCCGGCCGCTCTGGTATCTGCACAGACGATCACGCTCAAAGTGCACCATTTCCTGCCACCCGGCTCCACGGCGCACAAGAATTTCATGGTGCCCTGGTGCGACAAGATCGCCAAAGAATCCGGTGGCAAGCTCAAGTGCCAGATCTACCCGTCGATGCAGCTGGGCGGCTCGCCGCAGCAGCTGTTCGATCAGGCCAAGGATGGCGTGGCCGACATCATCTGGACCGTACCGAGCTATCAGGCTGGCCGCTTCCCGGTGACCGAGGCCGTCGAGCTGCCCTTCATGGTGCGTGACTCCGAGCGCGCCAGCCGGGGTCTGTGGCATTACGCAATGAAGAATGCGACCGCCGAGTACAAAGGGGTCAAGCCAATCTTGTTCCACCTGCATGATGGCTCACTGCTGCACACCACGAAAAAGCAGGTCAAGACGCTCGAAGATTTCAAGGGTCTGAAGATCCGCGCGCCTAACCGTCAGGCCTCAAAGATGGTCGCGGCGCTGGGCGCGACGCCAGTGCCGATGCCGCTGCCGCAGGCAGCGGAGGCGCTGTCCAAGGGCGTGATCGATGGCGCGATCATTCCATGGGAAGTGATTCCCTCGATGAAGTTCGAGGAAATCACCAAATTCCATACCGATGCCGGTGCGGGCGAGGCGCAGATCTCCAACACGGCCTTTATCTTCGCCATGAATCAGGCAAAGTACGACAGCCTGCCAGCGGACCTGAAGAAAGTGATTGATGCGAACAGCGGTCCGGAGCCCTCCGCGTGGGTCGGCAAAGTGTTCGTCGAGGACATCATCCCGGGCAAGAAGGCCGCCGAAGCGCGCAAGAATGTTTTTTATTCACTGCCGGCTGCCGAAGTGAAGCGCTGGGAAGCGGCAACAGCCGGCGTGACCGAAGAATGGGTGAAGGACATGACCGCAAAAGGCTTTGACGGGAAAAAGCTGCTGGAAGAAGCGAAGGCGGCCTGCAAATAAGAGGCTTCCGATTACATCAAAAAGCCAGCGAACCCATCGCTGGCTTTTTTTCGCGTTGATAGAAATTCGTCAGCGCGTCTTTGCACCAGCCGCCGGAGCGGTCACGCTGAGCTTTGCGGCTTCCAGCTCGGCGAGATACACCGCCAGCAGCGTGGTATTCACCTTGCCCATCGCAGCGACGATTTTCTCCGCCCACTCAAAGAATTCCAGCTTGTGCTGTGCCGTCCAGCTGCCCGGCGCGGTCTTGCCAGCGATCTGGCGCAGGGTCTCGATGATCTCGGCGAACAGGATCAGCCTGGCCTTGCGCGACAGGCCGGACATGCGCGTCAGGCGCAGCGTCCTGCGAGTGGCGATGGTGAATGTGCTGTTCTCTGTCAGCTCGGCGACGATCAGCGCCACCTCGACACCGAACACTTTCAGAATCTCTTCTTCCGCCGTTGCTGTGTACTGCAGCACGTCGCGCAGCAGTGCGGCCATAGTCAGATAAGGATCCGGCTCGCCGCCCTCTTCCTGAAGAATGCGCACCAGCTCGCTGCGGTCGGGCACGCAGCGCAGGCCAGCCTCGCCGGCGGGCGGAGAGGATTCAAACTTCCCGGCGCAAAAGCCAATCGCCTTGTCGATCAGTCCGGTGGACTTGGACATCTTTAGCAATCTGATAATTCAGCTCAATCAGGCCTGTCAGCTTAACCGATGCCCTCGTGCGGCAGTGCAGCGATGGATGCAAACGCTGGAATGAATGGCCTCTGTTCGTGATTTAACAGTTCATTAAGCTTTGCAAAAGGGAGCGCACTCGTCCAATATAAGCCGCCAGATATCGCATGGCGCCGGTTCACAACGCATTGAATCAAGAGAGGTCAGCAGCACAGTAAAGAGTCATCCCCTTCCTCCTGACGGGACAGCGCAATGAAAAACATAATCAAAATATTTGCGGCAGTCATCCTCCTCGGCATGAGCACAGGCGCTACCGCCTTGCCGGCGACGCAGCCACTGGAGATCACGGAACAGACACCGATCGTTTTTTCAGAGAAGGCGAACTTCGCCGTGTTCGAGGACAGTTCGGCGCAACTGAAGATCGAGGATCTGCTGTCCCAGACCTCAGGTTTCCACAATCCGTCTGCGCTGCCGGCGATCCACAGCTACAGCCATTACTGGATCGTGCAGCGAATCAAGAATGGGTTGGACAGAGATTATCAGTTCAGGGTCGATCCCACCGGCTGGGAAAACATTGACAGCTATGTGATCGACGACACTGGCAAAACCATTCGCTTGAAACCCACCGGGCACTACCGGGTCAGCTACAGCTATCTGGCCGACGTCAATCCGTATCTGCCGGGATCGGCAAACGTTCCCAGTCAGTTCACGCTGTACACGCTGTCAAAAGGCCAGGAGGTCACGCTGATCACGCGCGTGAAATCGAGCGGCAACCTGCCTGCAAAAACCTTCTCGATGAACTTGTTCAGTCATGTGAAGTTCCTCGAAGTGCGGCGCTATGGCTTGTACCTCGAAGGCGCACTGCTGGGCATTCTGCTGGCACTGACGATCTTCGGCTGGTTCTCCGCCTACAACAACAAGGACAAGGCCAGCCTGGCCTACAGCGCGTGGATGCTGACGGCCTTCATGCAGATACTCTCCAACTACATGCCGGAGGGGCCGCGACTGGCGGAGTTCTTTGCCAACGTTGAAGATGTTCGCTTCCGCCATCACTACCTGTACTGGCCTGTGTTCGTGCTGTTCGCCTATGGTCAGGCCATCTTTTACGCCGTGTTTGCCGCCACCTTCCTGAATGTGAAGAAGCACGCGCCCTGGCTGTATAAACTCACGATCTTCTACGTCCTCGTCTACGCAGCTCACTATCTGTTCACGTCATTCGTGCATCACAATGTGCCGCAGAAATTGCTGTGGCTGTCTCTGGGCATACTGACCTTCATTCTGCTGACGTCCTTCTTCGGCGTGGCCTTCATGCGCTTCCGGCAGGGACATAATGCAGCACGCTTTTTCATGTTCGCGATCGTTCCCTACCTGATCTTCCGGTCGATCTTCATTCTCGGACTGGCGGGCGTCCCCTCACCATTCTCGCTGATGGAGCCGGTCGGCATCGGCTTCCTGCTGCAGAACACGAACACCGCGCAATCCATCGGCCTTTGCTGTGAAGCGATCATCATGGCGCTGGCGGTGATCAGTCGCACGCGCTGGCTGCAGCTGCAACTGGCGCGGAATATGGAAGAACAAAAATCACTGGTCGAAAATCAGAACCGTGTACTGGAAGCGACCGTGGCCGAGCGCACGCGCGAACTGGCGGAACAGCACAGCGAGCTGGACAAGACGCATCAGCTGGTCGTCAGTTCCGTGAATTACGCCAGTCGCCTGCAGCGCAGCCAGCTGCCGCGCCGGCACCGGCTGGAGGGCCGCTTCCGCTCGGTCGCCTCGATATGGGAGCCCAGAGATACCATCGGCGGTGATCTCTGGTGGGTGTCGTCATCCCAGTTCCAGGACAAGTTTTCACTGGCGGTGGCTGACTGCACCGGACACGGCGTGCCGGGCGCGATGCTGTCTCTGCTGGTCAGCAATTCACTGGAACGAATCTACTCGGGCGATCACGACATCGATCCTTCTCGCGCGCTGATGTCACTCGACCATCTGGTGCGCGTCGGCCTGAATCAGGATGCACCCGACACCGAGAGCGATGATGGCTGCGACGCGGCGATCGTGGAAGTTGATCTCAACGCTCGTCAGCTGCGATTTGCCGGAGCCAAGATCGGTTTGTTCCAGCTGACGACAGATGGCATTGTGCATCGACACCTTGCCTCGCGCGCCAGCCTCGGCTACCAGAACCCGCCGGATCCGGAGGACGAGCCCAGCGATTTACCCATCCACTACCAGAGCGGCGATGTGTTCGTCATCGTCACCGATGGCTTCACCGATCAGGTGGGGGGTGATCGCGCGCAACCGACCTCCTATGGCTACCGCCGGCTCGAAAAAGTGCTCGAATCCACTACGGACCGCGACGCAACAGATATCGCCCGACGAATGTGGGAGGATTTTCTTGACTGGCAGGGTGCGCAGATGCGTCGGGATGACGTGACGGCCGTGGTGTTCGTGATGCAGTGAGCATCACCTTCGCCGGGCATGAACGGTGACAGGCAAGCCGCCCTCGATGCGCACACTGACGCGCGTGACGGGTTGCACTTTGTCTGGTGCCAGCGGGATGAAGTCAAACCGTCGACAGGCTTCGCAGAGGATCAGCGATGCCTCCAGCTGCGCGACCATGGCGCCAGTGCAGGCACGGGGGCCGAGGCCGAACGGCACATAGGTACCTGCGCTCGGCGGCGCCTCATCATCAAAGCGAGAGGGATCAAAACGATCGGCGTTGATCCAGTACGCCTGATGACGATGCACCAGCCAGGGCGAGATGACAATGAAGCTGTCCCTTGGCACCCTCAGCTTGCCAAATCTGTCGTCGCGCAGGGCGCGGCGCGTCAGAAAAGCGACCGGCGGATAGAGTCGCAAGCTCTCACGAACTACCTTTCTCGTGACACTCAGACGTTTGAAATCAGCAAACGCAAACGCCTGATCGCCCAGTACGTGATCAAGCTCTTCGCGCAACTGCCCCAGCCACTGCGGCTGCTGTGACAACAGAAAAAACGTCCAGGCCAAAGCGCTGGCTGTGGTCTCATGACCCGCCAGGAAAAACACCGCCAGCTGATCGATCATCTGCTCGCGACTGAAGGCTTGCCCTCCCGCATCGCGCGCATCAACCACGGCCTGCGCAAAATCAATGAAACGCTCTCCCTGATTCAGCCGGGCCAGTCGCTGGTCCAGCAGCTTCTCGATCAGGCCGCGTATCTGTCTCGCCTCTTCCAGCAATGCGGGAGATTGCGGCGCCGGACGTGAGGGATCACTGTCCAGCACCACGCGCAGATCAAACTGCGGGCTCTGGTGCTGGTAGCGGCTGAATGCGCTGAACACCTGCGCTGCCTCCTCGCCATCGATGGGCTGCGAGAACAGCACGCGAAACATCACATCTGCCGTCACCCGGCTGAGTTCGGATTCCAGTTCAATGACCTCACCCGGCGACAAGGCCTGCAGCCGCCGCATCCAGTCATCGACCGCATCACGCATCTTGGGAAACAAGGCCTCCAGCCGCATCTGCAGGAATGCCGGCTCCAGCATCTTGCGATCATGCTCCCAGCGCTCGCCGCCCGATACGAGCACACCGTCACCCAGCAGCGGCGTCAGCGTCGACACCATCAGGTCGCTCTTGGGATAGAACTCGCGATCTTCAGTGAGGATGCGGCGTATGGTCTCCGGATGATTGACGATGAATACCGGCCTGCGCCCGATGGGCACGCTGACGATATCTTTGGTGTAGCAATCGCGCGGCAAGGTCGGCAGCAACTCGGGCGCGCGCCCGAACAGAATGCGCAGCCCGATCGTCAGATTCGATCGCATCGGCGGCGCAGGTGGTCGCCAGAGTTCAGCAGGTGCAAGACGGTGGGATGGCATGGTCGGGAGCGGTTGGCTCGCTGAATGCATCAGCAGAAGCGGCTGATTGCTGGGTTGTTTGGCATGAGTTTCTCACACCGTCGCCAATCCACGATGAAACCGAAAACCGCGGCACATCGCAGCGATCGCCGTTTTGGTGTTCAATACTACCCATGCGATACCTTCTGACACTCGTCGCCGCACTCGTCGCCGTCATGCCCGCTGCTGCCCAGCCCGTCATGCGCGCGCTTCCCCAAGCCGCCCAGCTGCAGCGGGATGGCGCGCTGTCATCCGCCAGCCAGCGACCGGTGATCCTGTTCTTCACGCTGCCGGGCTGCAGCTATTGCCGGATCGTCCGTCACGACTATCTGCTGCCGATGATGCGCGGAGTGAGAGAAGACGAACAGCCGCTGATACGCGAGGTGTCCGTGACCGGCGAGCAGCTGCTGACCGACTTTGGCGGACAACGGCTCAGCGAGTCGGAACTGGCGCGGCGCTACAGGGTATCCATGACGCCCACCCTCTTGCTCGTCAATGCCAGTGGCGAGCTGCTGGCCGAGCCGCTGCTGGGCGGCGATCATCCGAACTATGTGTCGCTGCTGAACCGCATGATCGCCGACGCGAGCCAGAAGATGGTCAGCAAGCGCGTGCGGCTGCGCGGCTCAGACCATCGCGAGTGAGACTTTGCTCGAAGGGCGTTCCCGTGCTCGCTCAGAAGAATGCTCAGAAGGTTGATTGCCAATAGCACAAGAAGTGCGGCAGATGCGCCTGTCGCTGCTATAGTACGCGGACACTCTCACACCGCGCTCCTTGTCGACAATGCGCGCGGAATTAGAACAACATCAAATGATGAGACAGGCCGATGCATTCCCCTATGACGTTTAATCTCAATGGCCGCCGCGCGCTCGTGACCGGCGGCGCGCAAGGCATAGGACTGGCGATCACGCAGGCACTGGTTGCCCACGGCGCGCGCGTTCATATCTGCGGCACCAATGCAGCAGCCCTCGATGCAGCGCGGCAGTCACTGCCGGGCATCAGCAGCAGCGTGGCCGATATCACGAATGAAGCGCAGGTCGCCGCGATGTTCTCCGCCATCGCGCAGCAGATGGGCGGCATCGACATTCTGGTCAACAATGCGGGTATTGCCGGCCCCACAGCTGCCATCGAAGACATCACGCTCGCCGACTGGAACCAGTGCCTTGACGTGAACCTGACCGGCACCTTCCTGTGCACGCGCGGCGCGGTGCCCGGCATGAAGCAGCGCAGGCACGGCAGCATCGTCAATATCGGCTCGGTCGCCAGCCGGCTCGCCTTTCCGCGCCGCTCGCCGTATTCAGCGACCAAGTATGGCGTGATCGGACTCACCGAAACCTGGGCGACGGAACTCGGCCCGCACCAGATCCGCGTGAACGCCGTGTTGCCGGGCATCGTTGAAGGCCCCCGACAAGACCGTGTGCTGAGCGCCAGCGCACAAGCCGCCGGTGTGACGGTGGACGAGATGCGCGAGCGCGTGCTGCAACGCGTGTCCCTGCGCAGCATGGTCAGCGCAGATGAGATTGCCGCCACGGTCGTTTTCCTGTGCTCGGACGCGGGCGCATCCATCACCGGCCAGAGCCTGTCGGTCGACGGCAATGTCGAGACGCTAGTGCGATGAGACCGCGGGTATCTTCAGGGGCAATGGTAGAGTACCGGCCGTACTCCACTCTCAGAAAAGCAAAACCGTGAAACAAGCTATCGTCACCCTGGATATGGAAGGCGTGCTGACGCCGGAAATCTGGATCGCCGTTGCCGAGAAAACCGGCATTCCCGAGCTGCGCCGCACCACGCGCGACGAGCCCGACTATGACATCCTGATGCAGGGACGGCTCGCCATCCTCGACCAGCACGGTCTGCGTCTGTCCGATATTCAGGAAGTGATCGCGACGCTGCCGCTGCTGCCGGGCGCAAAAGCTTTCATGGACCAGCTGCGCTCTGAAGTGCAAGTAGTGATCTTGTCTGACACCTTCGAGCAATTTGCCGCGCCGTTCATGCGCCAGCTGGGCATGCCGGCGCTGCTGTGCCATACACTGATCGTCGAGAATGACCGGATCACGAACTATAAGCTGCGCATACCCGACCAGAAGCGCAAGGCGGTTGCGGCATTCAAGGGTCTGAACTATCGGGTGATCGCTGCCGGTGATTCATTCAATGACACGACGATGCTGGCCGAAGCGGATGCCGGTTTCCTGTTCCATGCGCCGGCGAATATCGTCGCGCAATTCCCGCAATTCAAGGCAGTAAATGAGTACGATGACCTGCTGGGGTTGATCCGGCAGGCAGTTCGTACACACTGAGGCAACAGAGCAGCAGACATCACGGCACGGAGGACATCATGATTCCATGGCGGACCATCTGGTATTACTTCTCACAATTCGTGCTGCTGCTGTTCTCGCTGATCGAGCTGCTGCTCGCGGCGAATTCTTCTTTCCCGAACTCGCTGATCTCGCTGTTCATCGGCTTGCTGCTGGCCTTCGTCGCTTATCTGAAGTACCGTCGTCGCCGCCGGCGTTATGAGACGGATTTCGAATCCGAATACTGAGCTACTGATCCCTCATTTTTCGACTCACGCAAACCTCCAAGACCCATAAAGGCATCCATGAGCACTTCCACATCTCGCGTTGCACTCATCACAGGCGCCGGCACCGGCATAGGCAAGGCAGCAGCCCGCGCGCTGCTGGGCGCTGGCTATAACATCGTTCTCTCTGGCCGCAACCTCGACAAGCTGGAGAAAGCCCTCCAGGATATCGGTGGCAATGACCAAAACTGCCTTGCCGTCACCTGCGATGTCGGCAACCCGGCAAGCGTCAAAGACATGTTCGCCAAACTCAAAGCGAAATTCGGCCGCATTGATCTGCTGTTCAACAATGCCGGCACCTTCACGACCGCGACACCCGCCGAGGACATCAAGTACGAAGACTGGATGAACGTGGTGAACACCAACCTTACCGGTCCTTTCCTGTGCGCGCAGGAAGCGATACGCATGATGAAGGCGCAGTCGCCCAAAGGCGGCCGCATCATCAACAATGGCTCTATTTCGGCCTATGCGCCGCGCCCCTTGTCACTGCCGTACACCGCGACCAAGCATGCGATATCGGGCCTGACCAAATCCATCGCACTCGACTACCGGAACGACAACATCGCGTGCAGCCAGATCGATATTGGCAATGCCGCTACCGAGATGACCGAGAAGATGGCGAATGGCATCCTGCAGGCCGATGGCTCGGTCAAGGTCGAGCCGCGCATGAATGCCGAGCACGTGGGACAGGCGGTGCTGCAGATCGCGCAGCTGCCGCTGGAGAGCAATGTGCTGTTCATGACCATCATGGCGACCAACATGCCCTATGTGGGTCGCGGCTGATCCCTGCACCGCAATGACGATGGAACTTCGTTCCATCGTCACTTCCACAACGGGCATTTGCTTTCGGCTTTGGTCGTGAACGCCTCAGCGGCAGGAATGCTGCGCACGATCTTGTAGTAATCCCACGGATACTTCGATTCTTCGGGCGTCTTCACCTGCACCAGCTTCAGGTCAGTCATCAGACGGCCATCGTCGCGCACCGAGGCATTGCTGGTATACATGTCGTTCACCACACCTTTGCGGATATGCGCGATTACCTTGTCGCCATCATCGGTGCCCGTCTCCTTGACGGCCTTCAGGTAGGTCATCGCTGATGAATAGGTCGACGCATGCAGCGCAGTCGGCATGCGCTTCATGACCGCAAAATAGCGCTTCGCCCACGCCCGGGATTCTGGGCTCTGGTCCCAGTACCAGCTGTCGGTGGTGTACAGTCCCTGTGTGTCTTTCAGGCCGAGCGCGTGCACATCGGTGATGAACATCAGCAGCGCTGCGACTTTCATCGATTGCGTGATGCCGAATTCGTTCGCTGCCTTGATCGTATTGATCAGGTCGGTGCTGGCATTGGCCAGCCCGAGCACTTGGGCTTTGGACGCCTTGGCCTGCACGAGAAAGGATGAAAAATCCGAGGCATTCAAGGGATGGCGCGACGCGCCAAGCACATTGCCGCCGAGTGCCTTGATCACCTTGGTCGCATCGCCTTCCAGCGACGAGCCGAACACATAATCGGCCGTCAGGAAATACCAGCTCTTGCCCTCCTGTCGCACCACTGCCGAGCTGGTGCCGCGTGCCGCGGCGACGGTGTCGTAACCGTAATGGATCGTGTAATACGAGCAGTCCTCATTCGTCACGCGCGCGGTGGCCGTGGAGGGAATGATCAGCGGCTTTTTCTTTTCTGCGGCAAGTTTCGAGACTGCCAGCATCACCGACGAATTCGAGCCGACCATCAGCACATCGATCTCTTCCCGATCCAGCCATTCGCGGGCCTTGCTGGCACCGATATCAGCCTTGTTCAGGTGGTCAGCGAACAGCAACTCGATCTTCTTGCCATTCACCTTGCCGCCAACATCGGCAATTGCCAGCCTGATCGCCTCGACGCCGCCCTGACCGGAGATATCAGCGTAAGGACCCGACATATCGGTCAGCAGGCCAATGCGCAGGCTGTCACCGGAATATTGCGCTGACGCTGGCGGCACAACTCCTGACAATGCCGCCGACAGGCCGATCGTGGTGATGATGCGGGTGAATCGTTTCACGGTCTCCCCCTTCTGGTGGTTCTGACATCGCACCGGAGAGCACGGTGGCCATCGATGGTGGCGATGTCATAGGTCGTCAGCATGATGCTCAGGCCTTGCGTGCCGCGATATAAGCGACCATGTTCGGCATATGCTCGTCGCCCCGGCCAGCATCGCATTCCTGCGTGATCGTCTGCTGAATCGCTGCAGCCACCGTATGATCGGCCTGAGTGTCAGCCGCATAGGTGGTGTAATAACCCAGATCCTTGGCCGCATTCGACAAGGAGAAGCGCAGGTTGGAGGTATCGCCGCCATTGAGCAGATAGGGCTTCAGCCGCTCCAGCGCCGCACCCCAGCCGCCGCCCTTGTGCAGCACATCGACAAACTCTTCCGGTGCGATGCCGGACTTGCGCGCGCAGGCAGCCGCCTCGGCGATCACAGTCACAGTGCCAAGCGATACATAGTTATGCAACAGCTTCATCTGATGGCCGGCGCCGACATCGCCCATGTGATGGATATTCTCGGCGAAGCAATCGAGCACAGGCTTCACCGTCTCGAA
>JACCDI010388373.1_pt1 | contig 33165 bp, 27 predicted proteins | sample 7442791 | NCBI WGS metagenome assembly JACCDI01 (sample SAMN15323434, study PRJNA562643) | freshwater metagenome | isolation source: river surface water | place: USA:Blue River Watershed | collected 2017-08-15
AAAGCTATATGGTGTTAAGTTAGGTTAGAAACGACTGAGCAATCTTTGGGAAATACTAGGAATCTAATAATTCCCCATTTATGTACTAATAAAGTAGTACAAGCCACTATTGATTGTAAAACGAATATCAAGATAAAAGCACTACCAAAACCAAGTTCAGGGAAATTTTTGGTCGGGTTATTGGTAACCTAATTTATTGGTGATGTACCATTTTATTCAATTAATTAACAACTAAAAACATATTAGTGATATACTTAATTGTTTAAATCCTCCACCTAAAATGGTGTTTTCCTCGCTTTGGTCTTTCACGTAGTATAGATATTGCATGAGCATGCGATATTTAATACTATTTATTTTCTTATTTAAATTAGAACAAGTTAAGTCTCAGCAAGTTTCAGCAATTTTGAAGAGGCTTTACCTCGAACCAAGAGGTGTGCAGATTTCTACCTATAATAATCAAGATATTATTAATATTCCAGATCTTCCTGACACTTACAACAATTCTGGACAGTCCATTACAAAAACATCAAAAGGTGTTTTTGTAAATCCCTTGGGCACGGGAAGGATTTATCAGCTTAAAGGAAGTAATGATAGTCTATATTGGTATAGAATAGATTCCACCATCTTTTTTGGTTATAATTTTGGCTCTTTTTTCTTTTCACTGGATAGTACACTATATTCCTTTGCTGGTCAGGGTTTTTTTAACCATAATGGCAACCTGAGGTACTTTAATGAGAAAAGTAGCGAATGGAATGCAAAAAATCTTTCTGAAAGCATTTTTTGGCTTACCAATCACAATTTGTTTGAGAGCATAGATACTGCAAAAAGACAATTATATATAGAGGCTTTGTCGCTCAAACAGGATCATGCACTAAAAGAACGACTTGTCCCTGATATGTATAAAATGCTATGGAAATTAGATATTGATTCAGGGGACTGGATAAAACTAGGAAAGATTAACAAAGAAATGTCGACCGTAGGAGAAACAAGTTTTGGCACTTTGGTCAACTTTAATATGATTGTGGATTTAAATAAAAATAAAATTTATAGACTATCGCAAAAATTGACAGATAGAATTTTTAGCATCGTAGGGAACTCAACAAACCCAAAGGAGATTACCCATGCTTTCTGTATTGATTCAACTCTTTATATGGGTGATAGGTTTGATTTTATTGATTCGGTACTTATTTCCAAAAACGATTTAATCGAAACAAATGAAGTTTTTTATACCCCTATTGAGAAAGAAGTACCACTCAAAGAAAGACATGTATTTTTAGGGCTTATAGCAAGCCTTGGACTTATTACATCATTCTTGTTTTACAAAATCAAAAATAACAAAATACCTCAAGTATCAAATTCCCAAAATAATAGTGTTACAAATGAAACAACTGTTGAAGCGAATTATAATCAGGTTGTATTTAGATCTGGGAAACTTATGGACTTACTCAATGAAAGAGAAAAAATACTTTTATCATTCATTTATGAACATTCATTAGAAGAAAGACTAACTACAATTGAGGAAATCAACAGGGTTATTGGAGCATCTCAAAGAAATCCTGAAGTTCAAAAGAGACTAAGAAGTGATTTAATTGGCACCATCAATGATAAGCTTGAAATTATTGCAGAATCGAAATCTTCTGTAATTGACAAGCAGAGATCGGATTTCGATAAGCGAAGTTTTGAATATTTCATCCGACCAGAACACATGCAATTGGTGGAAAAGGTTTTAGGCAAAAAAGGCTAACTAATCACTTGTTTAATTTTTTCAATGATCATCGCCGGTTCAATCTGTTGCATACAGGCATGATCTCCGCGCCAACATTTTCTATTCCCAAATACAGAACAGGGTCGGCATGCTAGACTCACCTGGACAGCATTCAGTGGATTTTGTCCTAAACCATAAAACCCTGCATGTGGATGTGTTGGCCCCCATACAGAAACCACAGGAACATTCACCAAGCTCCCTAAATGCATGTTGGCAGAATCCATCGTAACCATAACCTGCATCTTAGACATCAATGCCAATTCATCTTTTAAACCCACTTGATGATTGAATGGAACTGCATGCTTAAATGTGTTTTCCCATTCTTTGATAAATGCCATTTCAACGGGACCACCTCCAAAAAAATGTAGTGCATAGTTTTCATGATCAAAATGACGCATTACCTCAATGAATCGATCCAATGGATACATCTTGGGGATATGCTTTGCAAATGGAGCAAATCCTATGTTGATTTTCGGCTGTGTATTTCTTAGTGCACGACTATCTAAACCAATTGTCTCTTGCTGCAAACCCTTTTTAGCAAATTCCCTGAACCCCAGTTCTTTAAAAACATCAATATACCTTTCCGTACTGTGCTTGAGCGGTCGGTAAATTTTATTTTCTTTTCTTACCAGAGCAAACTTTTCAAAACGACCTTTATCTATAACAGCAGTCGTTTTCTTGCTCATACGAAACAGCAGTCTTAACAGATGTGAACGAATTACGCCATGTAAATCTGCAACAAGTTCAAACTGATATGTTTTCTTGAGTTGTTGAAAAAGTTTATAGATACCAATTAAACCTTTGTGCTTGTTTTTTAAATCTGCCCCTACAAAAACCAACCGATCTATTCCTTGAAACAAATCTGCCAACTTAGCATCTGACAACATAATTATTTCAGCGCGGGGGTGAGCTGATAAAAATGCTTTAACGACAGGGACAGTCATTACAACATCACCAAGTGCAGAAAACCGAACGACTAAAATGCGCTGTTTAGAATCAATCATGATTGTTTTTGTGCAAGATGATACAAGACCGGATTCAATGAAGGATCATTGTACATTTTCATTTGACGATAGACCTTCATCCTTTTTCTTCCCGCTTCAATATCCGATAATAGTTCATCAATGGAAGTAGAAAGATCAATCTGCTGTTCTAATAAAACAGTTAGCTTGACTTGACATTTTTGTCTGTGTACTTCATCTGCCTCTTTTCTATTCACTTCTTCCTGCATATGCCAAATCTTTAATGCAAGAATAGATAAACGATCGATGGCCCAAGCGGGACTCTCTGTATTCACTTTTGCTTCTTGTGATACAACAGCGTCTTTAAATAGGTGCAGAAAATAATCGTCAATCTTCTCCACCAAATCCGTACGCTCCTGATTAGATTTATCAATTCTTCGTTTCAAAGCAATCCCTTCTACTGGATCAATGTTTGGATCCCTTACGATGTCTTCCAAGTGCCATTGAACAGTATCAATATGATTTTTGAGATAAAGTAAATGTTCGAAAGTTTGAGGAGCATGAGGATTTTGAATTGGATGATCTACATGATCATGCACATGATAACCCTTCACAGATTGCTGGAATACGTCAATACAAAGCTTACTAATATTCATGGTTGCAAAGTTACACAATCAACTTCTATCGCAAGGCTTTCTTGTATTTTATCAAGATGGTAAGCGTGAGTGCCAGTATAAATGACGAAGCAATTGCAGCAGTATATCCAACGACAGGAGCGTCCTTAAGCTGACTACTGTGAATTCCAAAAAATGCCCATGCCAAAACAAAGCCGTAAGCAGGCTCCTTTTTAATCCCAACCATCATAATACCAAGTAGCAAAGCAATGATGATTAATATGACACTCCAAGAAGTTGCCGCCAATGGCTCTCCCTGCCAACCAATGCCAACAAATAAAGCAGTGATGTTGGCAATAGTAGCTACTGAAATCCAACCCAGGTAAACTACAAATGGATGGTAGATCCAAAAACGATAGAAAGGACGAAGTTCAAATTTGCTTTTATTGATAGCTAGAAATAAAGCAACTAATGTTATCAAGAAACACAACATGATAAACAGAGATAGACCCAAATACAAATAATGCCATGCAACAATCCAACCTGCATTCAATACACAAGTAACTAGAAAATAGGGTGTGGTTGTAATGATTAACTTCCTCGCTTTTTCAGGAAAAGTGGGTAAAGGGGATAGTAGGCTGCAGATCACATAACCCATCAATAACAAATAAATAATTCCCCAAATGCCGAATGTGAATCCTGCTGGCACGAAATAATTAGGATAGAAGCCCGATACTTGTCCAGTGTTATACCCATTAATGGGCAATATATTAGCCAGCGCATTCATTGTCAGCACAAGCGCAAAGCCCAACAAATTCAAAAGGCCAGCATAAATTGGTTTCATCTAAATATTTCCTTTTTTCATTTCATTCATTGCATAATCAGCTGCTCTTGCTGTAAATGCCATGTACGTCAATGATGGATTTTGTGTAGAGGTAGAAGTCATACATGAACCATCAGTCACAAATACATTTTTACAATGATGCATTTGGTTCCACTTGTTCAACAATGAAGTCTTTGGATCATGCCCCATTCTAACACCACCCATTTCATGGATATCCAATCCAGGAGGTTGTTTAGAATCAGAAGTTTGAATATCATAAAAACCTGCCTTCTCAAACATATCTACCAATTGCTCTTGGTAATCCTTCACCATTTTATCGTCATTGGTATCGTAATCGACATTGATACTCAACAATGGCATTCCCCAAGCATCTTTTTTGTCTTTATCCAAAGTAACATAGTTGGTTTCTTTAGGAATAGTCTCTCCCATCATGTGAGATCCTACATGCCAAGGACCCAGCTCTTTTTTACCTAAATTTTCCTTCAACGATTCTCCAAAGCCATCAGTGTTGGTGTGTGAACCTCTACCAGCATAGAATCCAGCTGCATAACCACGTAAGAAATCAGTCTCTTGTTTTTCTACATTTCTGAATCTTGGAATATATCCACTGGTTGGCGATCTGCCATCTGTTGTTTTGTCCAAATAGCCATCATATTTTCCACTTACCCTAGATCGATAATTGTGAAAAGCTACATACTTACCCAGCAATCCGCTATCATTTCCTAAGCCATTAGGGAAACGACTAGAAGTTGAATTCAATAAAATCAAATTCGAATTCAACGCAGCAGCATTTAAGAAAATTACTTTCGCAAAATATTCTGTCGCTTGTTTGGTATTGGCATCAATTACTCTTACGCCAGATGCCTTTCCTTGTTTTTCATCATAAATGATAGAATGGACAATTGCATTAGAAATCATGGTCAGGTTACCTGTTTTTTCTGCCCATGGAAGTGTAACAGAATTGGAACTGAAATAACCTCCAAAGGGACAACCACGCTGACAAAGATTTCTTTTCTGGCATTGCGCACGACCTTGCTCTAAATGAATTTTTTGCGGCACCGTCAAATGTGCGCAGCGTGCATAAATCACATGCCTATCGGTATAATTTTTCTTTACAAAATCACTGAAGTAGTTTTCAACGCAACTCATTTCCAATGGAGGTAAAAATTCTCCATCGGGTAGAATGGCAAGATTATCGCGGTTACCAGAAATACCAGCAAATTTTTCAACATAGCTATACCAAGGCGCCATGTCTTTATAACGTATAGGCCAATCGACTGCAAAACCATCACGCGCTGGGCCTTCAAAATCATATGCACTCCATCTTTGTACCTGACGAGCCCACATAAGCGATTTGCCACCAGTTTGATAACCTCTGATCCAATCAAATGGCTTCTCTTGCACATAAGGATGTTCTGCATCTTTTACAAAAAAGTGCATGGCATCTTCCCTAAATGCATAACATTTACTGATGACTGGATTTGCTTGTTTGATTTCTTCCGTTAGTTCGTTTCGATGAGGAAACTCCCAAGGCATTTTATTGGTAGTAGGATAATCTTTCAAATGCTTGACTTCTTTTCCTCTTTCCAAAACAAGCGTCTTGAGACCTTTTTCAGTAAACTCTTTTGCCGCCCAGCCACCGCTGAGACCAGATCCTATTACGATTACGTCGAATGTATTTGAAGGCATAGTTGAAATTTAGGGTTTAGGGAGAAGGGAATCGGGTTTAGTTTAGGCGGGGACGCAGCCATGGTATCGGCCGGGCACCAACTCATACACCTGCACTTTGGTTAAAAAGAATTCAGAACTGGTATAGGCTTGAATGGTTCTGCCTTTCACCATCCCTAAAAAATGCTTTAATGGTGTATCCTCTTCTTTGATGGCAAGTAATGCTTCAGTAATTTTTTTCTTTTCACTTGCATCACAATCAACAAGGGCTTTACCTACAGTCGATTTACAAAGACTATTAAAGTCGTTCATGCCTTTTGAGAAATTTTGCTGTTGCTCCTTGTTAGCACAATCATCTACCATTGTCAGCACAAACAAATGTGCTGAAATATCCTTGGCGCCAGGCGTATTGGTTTTGGGAATGATGATTTCACATAACTCTGCAAGCATGGCTTCGTCAGCAGCTGAAACCGAAATATTTTTTAGCAATAGACTCGCTTTGCTTCGATCCTCTAAACAGGATGGGATGATGGCCATCCCTACAGAAACAAAGGCTAATTGTTTTAAGGCCTTCCGGCGAGAAAAATTTGTCATATGGACACGTTGAATTGTCAATTTACTCAATATTCGTCATCTCGCGTTCTATTCTAGACGAAAAAAAGGGCAGACCGGGTCTGTCCTTTTATGGTGCATAGGCTTGCATGCTACTAATCATACAGCAAGCTGTATACCACTTATTTTATACCAATATGTAAAAGAAATTATATACGTTTCAAGGTATACATTTTTATTGTCATTTCGACATTTAACTAGCATTTTGGCAATATATTTATTTGTCATTTTGATTTGTGAAAAAGTCAAAGGAACATCTAGGACAAAAAATTAAGCGCCTGAGGGCTTATAGGGGCTTAACTCAGGAGGATCTTGCCAGGAGTTTAGGCAAGACAAGGTCGCTTGTTTCCTTTTTTGAGCGGACAGGTAACATCAATAAGTACACGCTACAGGAGATTTCAACGCTCTTGAACACTACTCCTGAGGAACTAGAGAATGATAAAGTACACATGAGCCCAGCAGAGCATTCGGATAAAACCTATGCTGGACCAGAAGAAAAACTAATTAGCCAATTGCAACAAGAGATTGTCTTTCTGAAAGAAACCATCCACCAACAATGGCAATTGTTGAAAGAATTGTCAAAAAGCAAATAAATGCTTTACTGTAATTTCTCGAAATCAATGATGTATTCTGATATGTACTGATGGTTCTGGCCTTCCATGTCTTTCACAAACAATCTTGCTTTCTTTCCCAACCTCAAACATGTTCTTTTAGCTTTGATATCTTCTTCTGTATTCATGGGTTGAAGTGAAGGATACCAAAGAATATGTCCGGGTTTTTGCAAGACCAATTGCGGTTTACTCCATTGCTGCGCATTATCACCAGCTCCTAGATCTTTGTTTTTGTTGAAAGAGATATAAATCTTATCGCCGACCCATTTCTGACCTTCTACTCTTCCCATCATCATTACCCAGCAATTCAAGTATTCGTTCCAGCTCACAGAAGGACCCCAATGGAAGTTACCTCCAGCTCTTGAAGCTGCACCACCTTTGTCCTCTTTCGCAATTTGCAAAGAGGCAATAGGTTTTCCTATTGCATTGTAACCAGCAGCAAATGCTTTACCATCCCACCTCTGGGCTTTTCCTTGAGGGTTATCCAAGTCTTTGATTTTAATTCTTGCTATGCTGATACATTGTCCGCTTGCCTCAAACACAGAATCATAGGTTGCTGCATCGTATACTCCAGGATATCCATATTCGCCATAGAACAAATAGAGATAATCTCCTGATGCAACTGCTGATGGATCTCCAACACCACCTGCAAAGGTGAGTGAATTGTTGTGTGGCTTTGGAATCATTCTTGGTTGAAGATCTTCAATGAACAATCCTTTGTTTTCCCAAGAGTGGCCACCATTGGTTGATTTCATGATACCAATGCGACAAACAGCTGCAACAGATTGCGGTCCAGTTAGTCCCTCTGGCCACAATGTATCAATATAACCCTCTCCTGTTTTAGGATCATATGGAAGTGTTTCAGGATAATTTTCATTGTGGTAAACAGCATACAATGTTTTACCGGTTTGATCTTCTTGTGATTGGTACACTGTCTCAAACCATACGGCACCATGTAAGCCAGGTGTACCGGGCTTTGTATTGGGTGGCATGATGGGATCAGTAAATTGATCGTGCGGTGTTAAAAAAACTTCATCGGCATTTTTACCACTTGCAAACTCAAGCTCGTTGGAATAACCCCAAACTGGATCTTCACCGTATTTACCTGGAAATATTCTAAACGTATCGCCAATCCATGCTTCTGCCATATTGCAATCCACGAAAGACTTGAAGACAAATTTTTCAGAAGGAATTAATTTAAATGATGGGGTAAAATCTTTTTCTTTTTGCTGACAAGCAACTACGGTAATCAATAGGAGGAACCCCAAGAATTTTTTCATACAGTGCGATTTTGAAAAATGAATTTAATATAAAAGGGGCAAGAAATTCTTGCCCCTCTCTGCTTTATTTCAATAGACTACTCTTTTACAGTAGTTGTTCTCTTTGGTGCAACACTCTCCCATTCCGACTTATTGAGCTTCTTTTGCGCTGGTGCAATTTCATCTCCATTGTCGCCATTGTACAAACGACCATTCTTCATCACATACTTGATGGTATTAGAATATTTGATGTTCTCTAATGGATTTTTATCTAGTATAATCAAGTCAGCCAATTTACCTGACTCAATTGATCCCAAGTCTTTATCAAGCCCCAATGCTTCAGCACCCTGAATGGTAGCCACTTTCAGAGCATCGAGGTTTCTCATACCACCACTCTGCATCGCCCATAATTCCCAATGGAAACCTAGTCCCTGTAACTGACCATGAGAACCAATACCTGCTAATCCACCATACTCTACAATCGACTTCATGCTCTGCGCATGCTTTTGGAATACATGTTCTTCTGGCAAGAACCAAGTAGCTCTTCTTCTAGATTTACTTGCTAATTCTTCATATGGAGTAAAGAACTGTAGCTTCTTGTCGCCATAAGGATTATCATTTTCATAATAATAGTTCTCCGCCCATGGTCCGCCATAAGAAACCAACAAGGTTGGCGTTACAGCCATCTTTGCATCAGCCGTTACTTTTGTTACGTCTTTATACAAAGGGAAGATAGGAATAGAGTGTTCATGACCAGGATAGCCATCCAATAAGTTGGTCATGTTCAATTTGAAATCCAATCCACCTTCGGTAGTCGGCATCAACTTCTGATTTTTAGCAGCATTGATGATCCACTGACGTGTCTGACGATTTCCAGTCAAATACATTTTGATGTACTGCGTATTGTAGTATTTGCTGTACTGCTTCAAGATGCTTTCTGCTTGAGCAGAATCTTTTACATTGTATGCCCAATAACCAACACCAGGTCCGGTTGAATAGACACGCGGACCTTCCATCATACCTGCTTCAACCATATCTGAGTAGGTAAGCACATCTGTTGTAGCTGTTTGTGGATCACGGGTTGTTGTAACTCCATATGCAAGGTTGGCTGCATAAATCCAAACTTGGTTTTTATGAATACCCCAGCTAGGCCACATGTGTGAGTGAACATCTACGAAACCGGGTACAATCGTTTTGCCCGATACATCAATTACTTTTGCGCCTTTAGGAGCGGCAATTGATTTTGCAACCGATTTAATTCTGTTGTTCACTACCAATACATCACCTTTTGCAAGTACTTCATTTCCCTTCATGGTAATGATGCGAGCACCTTTCAATAAGATAACCGACTGTGGAATATCTTTTTTGTAGTACACCTTTACCCAAGTCTCTTCAGGCGCATATGATGGATCTTCTTTCTTGGCCATAGATTTCTTGGTACTATCTGTCGTTGCTTTCTTCGCTGTGTCTGTCACTGCTTTCAGATCAGCCATTTTCTTGGCCATCTTGAGACTATCTTCTAATGCTTCAGCTTTATTTAAATCATATATAAAATGTGCAGCACCTAAACTGTAATGAACTTTATTACCATCAGCAGACCACACTGGAAACTCTCCGCCAATTTCTGTAAGCTTTCTAGAAGGGAATTCAGCACCGCTTGCATCAGCAACAGAAACTGAAATCATTTTTCCAGTCGATGGTACAGTAACAGTGTAAATATTATTATTCACCTTAGCAATTGCTTTTTCTCCTTTTGGTGAAAGCCAAATTTCACTAGCAGGAGAAGGCGGATTGTTTTCTCTTGCTTCATCATCACCTAATGACTCAGGAATAATACAAGCATCAATTGCTGGTTTGCCTTTGTGCTGAGGAATAGAACCATAGGTAGTGATACCACTGATTTTGACATGTGATTTCTGATCGGTACCATCCCATTTGATAGAAACCAAGGTGCCACGTGCATTTAAATAGATACGCTCGTCGTTCACTGAAAAATGCGGAATGTATCTACCATTCGCTTTGTCAATTACTTTCTCTTCGCCTCCAGATGATGGAATCCAGCACAATAAATCTTCTGAATCATCATATCCTGGATCAAATGCATCTCTGAACTTTTGATAAGGCGCTCTAACATAAATGATTCTATCCCCACTTAAAGTAAAATGAGGTGTTTGATACAATCCATCTACTTGGGTCAATTTCTTTAACCCGCTTCCATCAGCATTAACTGAATACAATGCACCACCTGCAGCATTCCATGTTGAGAAAACAATTTGTTTTCCATCCGGACTCCATACAGGTTGTGCTTCTGTGAAATCATTTGATGTCAAGCGTTTTGGCGTACCATTAGGATAATCCATTACATACACACGGTTCAACACAGTAAACACCAAATGCTTTTCATTTGGAGAAGGCACTGCATCCCTGATTTGTGAGGCCATAACTGCTGTAGTATCCTTGATTGGATATTTGAACAATACTTCAGGACCAAGTTCTAGTTTACCATCTACCTGATAAGCAATTTCAGTATAAGCACCAGAGGTGATATCTATCTTATTGATTTTACCACCAAAGGAAGCCAAGAGATGTTTGCTATCTGGTGTAAATGCCATTGCAGGAAGTACTCCAGAAACAGCGATGGATTCTTGGTCATCCCTTTGTACTGGATATGCCAACCATCTTTCGTTTCCTGTTTTCAAATCACGAATCACCAAACCAGTTTTGTCTTCATAACGTGTACCATAAACTAACCATTTGCCATCTTTAGATAATACTGGCGTAAACGCAGATCCATAGCGGGTTGTAAGGCTACTTGTGCGTGCAGTCTTTCTATCGTAAACCCCTATTTGGTATTGCGGTAATTGCGCGTTGTAGTTCCATGATCCCATTCTATAGGAATAATAAATATGCTGGCCATCCGGACTAACAGCAGGATCGATTGTTTTTAACTGTGCAGGCTCATCAATCAACTGCGTTCCACTTCCACCATTCTTATGGATCATGTAAAGCTTGTTTACACGTCTTCCCTTTGCATAAACAATATAATTACCATCGGGAGTCCAGTCGGCTGAAGGAAAATTCTGGTTAACATCTCTTGTCAACTGTACAGTATCCTTCTTCTCTGTATCGATGTACCAAAGGTTCTCTGCACCGCTTTTATCTGATACATAGAGAATCTTTTTACCATCCGGACTGTACTTTGGATGCTGGTCGAATGCCAATCCACGTGTGATTTGCGTTGCTTTACCACCTTCAGCAGGCATGGTATACAAATCTCCCATCATGTCGAAGATGATGGTTTTTCCATCCGGACTAATATCGACGGATGTCCATGTACCCTCGGTCGTGTTGAGGTCGAACATCCTACTCGCCTTCAATGGAAGGTTTTTGTAACGCGTAAATGCAGTGTCTTTTTGTGCAAAGGATTGTGAGGCTAAACTCAAACAACCCAATACGATCAAACCGATCTTTATTGATTTCATAAACAGTTTTTTGGTAGGTCTAAAATAGTGAATTTAACCACCGTGAGAAAAGATATTGATAAACGGCGCTAAGCCTCCTGTCTAAACTTGGCCTAAAGCACCCCTCATCCCTGATAATTAATTAAATTACAGCACTAAACGATTTGCCATGCGATTACTCCCACTGCTTTTTATAGTACTGTCTTTTTTTGCCCAAGCACAAAAGAAACCTGTTTTTAATGCCTCGGACCTTAAACTCGACTGGAAACTGATAACCAACAATTTCCAGGGGAAGGATCAATATCAATTTTCAATCACCCTGACCAACAACAATAAAAAGGGTGTTTTACCATCGGGCAACTGGACCATCTATTATAACGCCAACCGTGATGTTGCAGATAGTAACCTAACCGGTCCAATGAAATCTTATAGGATTCATGGCGACTTATTTTATCTAAAACCTACTGCTGATTTTAAAGGTTTAAAGCCCGGAGAAAGTATTACAGTTCTTGGAGTAGGTGATGCATGGGCTTTTAATATTTCTGATGCCCCATCGGGTTTTTATTTGGTGTGGGATAACGAACCTAATAAAACGTATGCCATAACAAAGACCACTGCTACTCCACCAGCAGATATCAATAAATTCAAACGCTCTCCTGATCAAACCAATGATCAGGTTACCCCTGAAATGGTTTTTGAACAAAATGCAAGTGTCAAAGATTTACCAACGCAGAACATACCAGTTGTTTTTCCAACTCCTGTATCTTATCAAGCAAAAGACGGGAAATTCATACTCAATGCTGCTACTGCTATTCAAGCAGATCCTGCGTTATCAAATGAAGCTGCATTGCTGAAAGAAGAGTTAGAGAGTTTTACAAGTTTCAAATTCAGTGCCAATCAAAATTATACAAATACAATTCTGTTAGCATTGGATAATACCTTACCAACAGAAGCTTACACCTTGAGTGTGAGCAATAACCAAATAAAAATTTCTGCTTCACAACCTATTGGCATTTTTTATGGCATCCAATCATTGAAAAGCGCGATGCCACTTGAAGCATGGAAAACAAAACAAGAAACACTTGATGTCCCTTGCATGGAAGTAAAAGACCAGCCAAGATTTGGATACAGAGGTTTGCATATAGATGTTGCAAGAAATTTTCAAACCAAAGAACAAGTAAAAAGAGTATTGAATTGGATGGCGATGTACAAACTAAACAAACTTCATTTTCATTTTAGTGAGGATGATGCTTGGAGAGTAGAGATACCCGCACTTCCGGAACTGACGACTGTTGGTGTAAAACGCGGACACACTCTAGATAGCAAAGAAAACATGCCTGCGTCTTATGGTTCTGGTGGTGACATCAACAATATTCAAAGTAGCTTCTACACACGTAATGATTATATCGATATTCTCAAACATGCAAAGTCGAAGTTCATAGATGTAATCCCAGAAATAGAAACACCAGGACATGCACGTGCTGCTATCAAAGCGATGGATGCACGATATGCGCGCTTGATGAAAGAAGGTAAACCTGAAGAAGCGAAGCAATATTTATTGTCGGATCCTGAAGATCAATCCGTTTATGTATCGGCACAATATTTCCGCGACAATGTGATGTGTGTTGCTCAACCGGGAGTTTATAATTTTATAGCGACTACCGTAGATGCATTCATTGATATGCATCGAGAAGCAGGCATGCCGCTTAAAACAATACATGTTGGTGGAGATGAAGTACCACAGGGGGTTTGGGAGAAATCACCTATTGCTCAAAACTTACTCAAGCAATTGCCCAAGGACAAATACAGACAGACAAGTGATTTGTGGTTGTACTATTGGGATAAAGTACATGCGATTTTAAAACAGCGTAATCTCTATTTATCTGGATGGGAAGAAATTGGCATGCGTGAATCCAAAGTGGATGGCAACAGAGTGATGATGGTGAATCCAGAATTTGCCAACAATAATTTTCATACTTATGTATGGAACACTGTTGTTGGATGGGGTGCAGAAGATTTACCTTATCGATTAGCCAACGGAGGATACAAAGTGATTCTTTGTCCCGTTTCAAATTTATATTTTGATCTCGCTTATCAAAAAGACTTCAACGAAGTGGGTTATTACTGGGGTGGATTTGTAGATGTTGATAAAGCATTTTACTTCATTCCATACGACTATCTTAAGAACACCAAAGTCGATCGTTTTGGTGTACCGATTGATCCCGCCATTTTACAAGGCAAAGACAAACTCACCGATTATGGCAAAACGAATATAGTCGGCATACAAGGTGAACTCTGGAGTGAAAACATCAGAACTGCAGAAGATTTAGAATACCTCGCCTTTCCAAAAATGCTCGGACTAGCTGAGCGTGCATGGTCGGCCGACCCTGAATGGGCCACCACAAAGGATGCTACTTTATCAGCATCACTTTATCAGCAAGCATGGAGCAGCTTTGTTAATGTTGTAGGTAAGCGCGAGCTGACTAAACTCAACTACTACCAAGGCGGCGCGAACTTCAGAATTCCTACTGTTGGTGCTAAGCAAGTAAATGGACTTGTACATGCAAATATTCAACTGCCAGGTCTAACCATTCGCTACACCAATGATGGTTCAGAACCTACCATCAGCAGCAAGCAGTATGTTGAACCCATTGCAGAGAAGGGAACTATTAAATTACGAGCATTCGATAGCAAGGGCAGAGGCAGTAGAACGATTGAAATAAAAAACTAAGGATTTATATCCGCCTCGGCGGACTCGGGCCTGCCTACCACAGGCAGGTTCAAATACTAATCTCATTACAAAGCATTTTGGATCAAAGGCGTATTTTTTTTGATAACAGAACTCAAATTGAATAAAGTGAAACCACTACTATTTTTTTTATTTCTATTTTTTTTCGTGCAGTCTAATGCACAGGATGCACCAGGTTTATCATTTTTTTGTGAATTTAAATTGCAATTAGATCCGCCACTAGTTGTTGGGGAAACTGCACATGGCATTCGAAGAATCATTCCTATTGTGGGAGGTTCTGCAACTGGCCCATCCATTAAAGGCGAGATTATTAATGGTGGTGCAGATTGGCAAATGCTTAGAAAAGATGGTGTTATGGAAATAGAAGCGCATTATCAATTTAAAACTGATGATGGAATTATTATTTATGTCAAAAACACAGGCTTGCGTGTTGCAACTCCTGAAATAGCTTTAAAAATTTCAAAAGGCGAATTAGTGAAACCTGATCAATATTATTTTAGAGCGATTTCGAAATTTGAAGCGCCCATTGGGAAATATGGATGGATCAATGACGCTATTTTTATTTGTACTGGAGAGCGCCTTCCAAATGCTGTTTTAATTCGTGTATGGAAATTATTGTAATCAATTAATTATATAATAGCCAATACCACAATCCAAATGGAAGTTTTTTTGCATAAAAGCAATAGGAGCAAGATAGAGTTGTCACTTATCAAGTAGAGCTAAATAAGGCAAATAAACTTTTGCACCGATTAAACAAACTCAATTACTTGAGTTAATTAAAGAAAAGTATTTCCCCATTACAAGGTGTGTTTTCCTCGAACTTGTTAACTTTAAAAACCCAATGCTTATCATTATGAAATTTCAAAAACTGCTTCTTTGTTGTGCCGCTTTGTTTTCAGTGATTTTTTCATCTGCACAGGAACAGGCATATTATCCTGATCCAAATCCAGCAATTCAAAAAAGACTAGAAGAATGGCAAGATTTGAAATTCGGTTTGTTGATGCATTGGGGGCCCTACAGTCAGTGGGGTGTAGTAGAAAGCTGGAGTATTTGTCCGGAGGATGTTGGCTGGGCGGTAGAGGGACAAAAAAAAGGAGTTGCGAACAGCTACAATGAATATGTTCAAAAATATGAGGCATTAAAAACGACTTTCAATCCATCTAAATTCAATCCAGAAGCTTGGGCGGCAGCAGCAAAAGAGGCAGGCATGAAGTACATGGTGTTTACAACAAAGCACCACGATGGGTTTAGCATGTTTGATACCAAATACACGGATTATAAAATAACCGACAAGGGAACGCCTTTCTCTTCCAATCCAAGGAGCAATATTGTAAAGGAAGTATTTCAAGCATTTCGATCAGAGAATTTTTGGATTGGTGCTTACTTTTCAAAACCCGATTGGCACAGTGATTATTATTGGTGGAAGAAATTTCCAGCAAGTGATCGCAATGCGAACTACTCCATTCAGAAGCATCCTGATCAATGGAAAAAATTTGTTGATTTCACGCACAACCAGATTGATGAGTTGATGACAGATTATGGTAAAGTGGATATACTTTGGCTTGATGGAGGTTGGGTGAGAAAGAAGACAGACGAAGAAGTAAAAGCAGAATTATTAGATGTGTATGATAATTCAAGATGGTTTCGCAATCCACAGAGTCAGGATATCAATATGGCAGAGATTGTGAGGAAGTCTAGGTTAAAACAATCACAGTTAATTGTGGTCGATAGAGCTGTACCAGGAGAACACCAGAACTATTTAACGCCAGAGCAGCATATACCTGAAACAGGTTTGCCTTATCCCTGGGAGACTTGCATGACAATGGGCAATAGCTGGAGTTATGTTCCTAATGATCAGTATAAATCGGCGAACGAATTAATTGAAAAACTAGTTGACATAGTAAGCAAAGGAGGCAACTATTTGTTGAATATCGGTCCTAGTCCCGATGGCGAATTCGACCCCACTGCTTATGAAAGATTAAAAGAGATAGGCAGTTGGATCAAGACCAATGGTGAAGGCATTTATGGTTCTCGCATGAACAAAAGTTTCAATGAAGGAGAAACCATTCGCTTTACTAAATCGAAGGATGGAAAAACACAATATGTTTTCTTATTTGACTATCCCAAGGATGGTAATGTAGACATCAGCAAGATTGATATCCCTGAAAAAAGCAAACTGACTTTATTGGGTAGTGATAAAAATTTGAAATGGAAAAGAACTACTACTGGAGTGCAAGTCCAATTACCTACATCTTTACAGTCAGTTTCCCAGCACGTTTGGACAATTAAGGTTTCACAATAAAATAGTAATTGCTTTCATCTGAAACCCTTACTCTGACTTGCTTTTTAGAATAGCGGCATAGCTATACGGAAGCGCTATTTTCAACCTTTCGTAGGTTGCAGCTGAAATATTTTTCTGATCAAAAGGAACGAAGTTGACAAATTTTTTGTTTTCACCTTCGTTTCTTCCGTACTTATAAGCATAGGTAAACCAGCCATCTTCTTGTAATTGAGTGCCAGGTAAGGCTTTATTTGGTACGGTTATAAAAAATAGATTCTTTTGCTTTGGTTGTTCATTCTGCAATTGCAAATTGCGCATAGCCAGATATGCTTCTTTCGCTGTTTCCAAAGAAGGATCCACCAATTCAACATAAGGAGCAAGTACTGTGCGGTAAGCATATTCTCCATTGCGCTTGTGGTTGTATAGTTCAGCTAATACATTACGTATAGTATCTCTCATGAAAGGATAGTGTGTACATCCCAAAATCAATGTATTCATGGGAGTAGTTATGTTTTCAGCTTTCATTTTTTCAAGTAAGGACACCAAATGAAAACGAACATAATTTTCTGGATCATTCAACTGAATATCCAAGCAATTTCCATTGTTGTCAAATTCGCAGAGCAGTTTGTTTCCACTCTTGTTGAAATTATAGACATTCAACAGCGCCGTATCAATCTTGTACAACTTATTCGCCATTGAGGGACCTTTATAATCCTTTCGATAGCCCTTTGCGTTTTCATCAAAGAAACTGTAATCACGATCAATAGCGTCTGCTAAGCCCAATCCACCCTGACTAACAATGACTGGTTCTGGCATGCCCTGTTGTTTTGCCATTTCACGAATAGTCTTGGGATAGCCATTTGAAGCGACAGTCCCGGCAGTCGCAAACACCCCTATTGCTCCACTGTTCCTCACTTGATATGCCAAGGCAGCTTTTACCCCAGCATTGATTACCCCCACTACAGGTGTATTGTTTTCATTGTTTAATACAAACTCTTTTACTTCATTCAAGGCAAAGGCGGTGGCTGTATTACATGCAAGGACCAACATTTTAACTCCTTGCTTTCTCATGGCAACATAAGTGCCTGCTTTTTCAGCATCGTATTTGGACTTCAAAAGAAAATCCATGTTCTTGATTACATGTTCCTGTAAAAGTTTGGTCTTACCCTCTGCGGCATAGTTGCCATAAGGCATGTTGGCTTGATCAGCCAAGTATTGAAAATATTCCTTCTCGAAATCAGGTTTTCCATCAGCACCCGGTGCACCTGTGATATTGTTAAAAGCATCAAGCGATAACATCGCTTCAAGCACGGTTAGTCCGCCAGTCCCGGAATCAAAAACACCAATAGGCAAATTATTGGTCTTTTGTTGAGCGATTACTGAAGCGCCACTAATTAAAAGGAAAAACGAAATAAAAATTTTATTTAACATGCTCTATCAGTTGAAAATTGCTAGAAGAAGCGGAACTTTGTAACAGCAAATACAATTACTTAAAATTAAAACATATTTAGCCATGTTGAAAAAATCCTTTTTTGCAATGATTATGTTGGGTGCATTAGCTTGTAGCAATCAAGAAAAAACTACTCAAGAAGAAACAGCTACTCCTATGCAGCAGCATGAAGAGGCTACAGCAGTTAAGTATACTCCTGATATGGTAGTCAATGAAAAAGACTATACCTGTGGCATGCCAGTTACTGCTGGAATAAGTGACACGTGCCATTATGAAGGAAAGGCTTATGGCTTTTGTTCACCAGAATGTATGGCTGAATTCAAAAAAGATCCAGCAACAGCCATTGCAAAAAAATAAATCATCATGAGAACTGTAAAAGCATACGGAGCATTTGACAGCAAGAAGCCATTAGAGCCGCTAACGATTGAAAGAAGAGAGCTGAAAGAACATGACGTGCAAGTTGAAATCATGTACTGTGGTGTTTGTCATTCTGATATCCATACCGTGAGAAACGAATGGAGTGGCAATACAAAGTATCCAGTGGTACCAGGACATGAAATCATTGGAATTGTGAAAGCAATTGGCAATGGAGTAACAAAATTTAGTGTTGGTCAAACAGTTGGTGTAGGCGTAATGGTGGACAGCTGCAGAAAATGCAAAAGTTGCATCGACCGACATGAACAATATTGTGCTGAAGGCATCACTGGCACCTATAATGCTATCGAAAGAGATGGTTCAGGAATGATCACATATGGAGGTTATTCAAAGGAAATTGTAACTGATGAGAATTATGTATTAAATATAAAAGAGAAGGAGAACCTTGCAGGCGTAGCACCATTGCTATGTGCTGGTATCACCACTTACTCGCCACTAAAATTTGCACAGGTCAAAGAAGGCATGAAAGTGGCGGTGGTTGGATTAGGAGGATTAGGCCACATGGCTGTTAAATTTGCTGTTGCTTTTGGTGCTGAAGTCACGGTTATTTCAACATCAGCTTCTAAACAGGCTGATGCCCAAAAATTAGGCGCTCATCATTTTGTGTTGGCCAATACACCAGATGCATTAAAACCGCACGATTCAAAGTTTGATATAGTATTGGATGCTATTTCTGCAGATCATGATTATACAGGTTATTTGAACTTATTGGCACTAAATGGAAAACTATTAGTTGTAGGCCTACCAGAACACCAACCGAAAGTCCATCCATTCGCTTTGATCAAAAACAGAAGAAGCATCATTGGCTCTATGATTGGTGGCATTGACGAAACCCAAGAAATGCTTGACTTCTGTCATGAAAAGAAAATCTATGCAGAGGTTGAAACCATTCCTATGTCTTATATCAATGAGGCTTATGAGCGTATGATTAAAGGCGATATCAAATATCGTTTTGTGATTGATCTTGCTTCGCTCTAATTTAGATTTGAATTTTATGAGTATCGGTTCTTCATCTTCAACTAGTAAAAAAGAATTTAGAGAATATTTTCTTGAATTCTTTATGCTTTTTGCTGCAGTAACACTTGGCTTTTTCGCTGAAAACATAAGAGAGTATTACGGCGAAAGAGAGATGGAAGAAAAGTTTATTGAAGTAGTTATAGAGGATATAGACACAGATATCAATTCTTTAAAAGGTATTATTAAGTCGCAAGAAAAAAGAATATTATACGAAGACTCCTTGATACACTTACTTGCAATGAGAGACTTTAGTAATATGAATAATCTTTATTACTATGCAAGGGTGACTTCACTTCGTAATTTTTTTCAACCATCCATCAATGGGTTTCAACAACTTAAAAATGCTGGTGGACTAAAAATGATTGAACAGCATGATGTCATCAAAAAAATCCAACATTACGAAAATGAAATTCAGAAGCTGGTAGAGTTGCAATCTATTTCAGATGGCTTGTTGAATGTCTACAGAGATAAAATGGCTACAATATTTGATGGTAGGGTTTTCAAAGAGATGTTCATCAATCCAAATGCTTTAGATATTTATCAAAAATTTCAAAAGCCAACTGGTAATCCAACGTTGATCGAGAACAGCGAAAAAGATTTAAACGAATTATTGATTCGTGCTATTTATATCAATACCAATGCCAATACATCGATGAACCGTTATAAACTTTTACTCAGCGAAGCAGAAAACTTGAAAGCTTCTTTGCTAGCTACTTATGAGTAAGACGGTAAATAAGAAGCGCTGCTCGCTTGGTTAAAAAAGGAAGATCTTGCAACTTAATGGTTTCACCTGGAGCATGTGCACCGGATCCTGTAGCACCCAATCCATCTACACAATCTAAATAAGCGGCAATGTAAGAAATATCACCAGCTCCTCTTGAACCTGGGTTTCCTGCAACAGAAGGACCTTGACCAAGGTCTTGAGAAATACCATCAATCACCTTCAAAATATTTGCATTACCCTCCGTTGGTGCCATTGATGGAATACCATCTTCAAACTTGATTGTAGCACTGGTGCCTTGCAAATTCTTACTTACAATTTCCCTCATTTTTGCTCTCGCATTTTCTTTCTGTTGTTCAGTTAAGAAACGCAAGTCGCCAGAAACAACAACAGATGGTGAAATGATATTGTCTTTTCCAATTGCAGATCCACTGGCTTTATTTTGGTCATAACTAATTTCAGAACCTCCGATAATTAAACCTGGATTGAAGGTGAGGTATTGCTCTGTACTAAGTGCAGTTCTAAACTCATTGATGATCCTCGCAGCTTCATAGATAGCACCATAGCCACTGTAATACGTAAATATACCAGAGGAATGTCCTGTTTTAGCAGATACTTCTAATTTCCAATCACTCGACCCCCTTCTGGCAGTCGCGATGGTATTCAAACCAGTAGCACCTTCAAAACCAATAGCAACATCAGCCAATTTAGCACGTTCAATAAAATCAGCGCGGCTTACTGAAATAGGCTCTCCACCTCTTTCTTCATCACCAGTAAAATAAGCCGTGATGGTAACATTATCTAATAAACCTTGGGCATGTAAAGCCTGAAGCGCTTTGATCATAATTACATCTCCACCTTTCATATCATTCACTCCTTGTCCCGTTGCAGTTGAATCATTGATCAAAGTAAAAGGCGTAAAAGGCATATCAGGTTCAAAGACAGTATCAAGATGCCCAATGAGAAAAAGTTTTTTTCCTTTCTTTCCTTTTCTTTCTGCAACCAAATGACCGGCGCGCCTGATGGAATCAGGCATTGAAACCCAAGTACAAGTAAAGCCAGCTTTTTCGAGCTCACGGGCATAGATAGCTCCCACTTTTTTCACACCATCAATATTCAAACTTCCGCTGTTAATATTAGCCGACTCTTTTAACAAGTCGATTGCCTCACTGGTAGTTGATTGGATGTGATCAACCACCTTTTTTTCAGTTTTAGATAACCCTTGTGCGACAGCAATAGAAATTTGAAAAACAGATAATGCGAGAAGTGACAATAGATATTTCATAACCATGACTTTACAGCAATAAAAATGGGCTTTAAAAGCCCAAAGTATGAAAAAATCTAACTGTATGATTACCGATGCAGGATGTTTAGTTTTAGTTCAATTTATCCAACTCAACCTTTAAGTGTTTTGCAGGCACTACACCAGATTGTCGCCATTTGACCAATCCATTTTGAAAAATTATCAGCGTTGGGACTCCCTGAACTTGAAAATGCTGAGCGAGTGAAGGATTTTTATCGACATCAATTTTAATAATGGTTGCTGATTCACCCACCATATCTTTGACTTCCTTCAATATTGGCGCCATCATCTTACAAGGTCCGCACCACTCTGCAAAAAAATCTACAAGGACAGGTTTATCTCCCTTTATCATATCACCAAATCTTGTGTTAGCTTCCATGTTTTTCTTCTTTTTTAAACATACTAAAGACTAGAGCTCCCATCATGCCAAAATAGAGGGTGCTGTTGAGTGGACTAGAAGTAATCTTGCAGGTGCCTGATGAACAACCAATGAACTTCCAATAAAGAAAACCCACAAAGCCTCCTGCAACTGCCCCTATGATGTGTAAAGTGTATTTCTTCATTTACTATTTACTTTACAAGTACTAATTCCTAAAATTGTATAGAGAGGACAAAAACTTACTAAACTCGTCAATACAAATATACCAGCTGCTACAACTAGCACCAAACCTAATGTTCCGGTGACCGTACCTGTAAAATAAAGTGCCGCAAAAACCACTGCAAGTAGAATACGAACAATTTTGTCTGAGTTACCCATGTTCTTTTTCATAATGACTTTTTTTAGTTGATTAGGTTAGCACAAACTTATATCCCTTTTTGGCATCAAAGAGTGACTTCAGTCACGTTGCTCAATTCAATTAAAAAATTATTTAATAAAAAATAGGTTGATTGCTTAAATTTGGAACACTCATGGCGCGATTCAGTTTATTGATTGTCACTTTTTTATTTTTTGCATATTTACCTACTAAGGGTCAATCTTTAGGTGAAATGGAGGGAAAACTAGATACCGCCTATTTTGCTAAAAAAAATACTGGTCACATTAAGATTGATGGCAACCTCACAGAAGAGGTTTGGCAACATGCACAAAAAGCCACCCATTTCGTTCAGAATTTTCCGAATGATACCATGCTTTCAGCAGCTAGGTCGGAAGTAATGGTTACCTACGATGACAAGTTCATCTACTTCGCAGGAACTTTTTACAATTCAGAAAAGCACCAGAAATATGTTACGCCATCATTGAAACGCGATTTTCGAGGTGAGGCAAATGATGCCATTGTGATTAGTATTGATCCATTTATGGATCGATTGAATTCATTTTCCTTTGGTATTAACCCATTCGGGGTTCAACGAGAAGGATTGGTGGTGAATGGTGGTGTGGTGAGTGAAGATCTAAGTTTGTCGTGGGACAATAAATGGTACAGTGAAGCCAAGATTCATGAGGATTACTGGACCATGGAAATGGCTATTCCTTTGGTTACCCTAAGGTTCAGAAATGGTGCAAAGCAATGGCTTATCAATTTTTACAGATTGGATTCTCATAATGGAGAAAGATCTGGTTGGGCAAGAATACCCAACCAGTATGCCATGATTTCACTTGCATTTTCTAAGCCACTAGAATTTGAAACACCCATCGTAAGAAAAGGTCCGAATATTTCTCTTATTCCATATGTATCACCTGGACTTTCAAGAACTCCTCAATTCAATAATCAGAATAAGTTCAATAGCAAAACAAACCTTGGATTTGGAGGAGATGCTAAAATTGGTATTGGCTCTTCATTGAATGTCGACCTTACTTTCAACCCCGACTTTTCTCAAGTGGAGGTCGATAACCAAGTGACCAATCTTGATCGTTTTGAAATCCTCTTTCCCGAAAAACGACAGTTCTTTTTAGAAAATGGTGACCTCTTTGCCAATTTTGGAACAGATGGCGCAAGACCATTTTTCTCTAGAAGAATTGGTGTGACAAGAGATCCGAACACAGGTCAGAATATTCAGAATAAAATTGATGCAGGCTTGAGGTTAAGTGGTAAAGTACATGATGATTTAAGGATTGGCGTCTTACAGATGAGAACAGCAGCAATTGATTCTATCAACCAACCTGCCAATAATTTTTCAGTTATTGCCTTGCAACAAAAACTATTTCACAGATCTAGCTTAGGAGTGATTTTTACCAATAAAGATGTAGTAGGTACCAAAGACTTTAATAGAGTGGGAGGAATTGAATACAATATTGCCTCAAAAAATAATGCTGTAAATGGTAAAGTATTTTACATGCAATCATTTGATCCATTCAAAACCAAAGACAATGCTTCGTTTGGAACAAATATCATTTACAATACAAGAACATTTGAAACCAGACAGCGACTACAATACATCGGAGAAAACTTTAACCCAGAAGTAGGCTATTTAAGAAGAGCAGGATTTACAAGATTAGCTGGTGACGCACAACTCAAATATTATCCTTCATCTGGAAAGATTAATCGTCATGGTCCAATGATAGATTACGACTTCACTTATTTCCCAGAGAGAGGAATGACTGACTATGATTTGAATTTAATGTACAATGTATTGTATAAGAATTTTACCCAACTTCTATTCCGTTTCAGAAGAGATTACACCAAACTAACAGATGATTTTGATCCTACTAATACTGGTGGTGAGAAATTAAAGGCAAATGAGGCGTTTGTATATTATTCAATGATTGTGAGTGTTGTGACCGATCAAAGAAAAAAACTATTTGGAAGATTCCAAACAAGGTCTGGTCAGTATTTTAATGGAACCAGAATAAACTTAGATGCAGATGTTAGCTATAGGATACAACCCTATGGAAGTATTTCAACTGTATTCTCTTATAACAAACTGAAATTTCCTAGTCCGTATAAAAGCGTGGACTTGATCTTATTCGGTCCGAAAGTTGACCTGACCTTTACCCGTTCACTGTTTTTATCTGCACTGGTTCAATACAATAATCAAATCAACAACATCAACACAAACATCAGGTTCCAATGGAGATTTGCTCCTGCTTCTGATTTGTTCATCGTATATACAGACAACTATTACGCAGACACTTACCGTTCTAGAGGAAGTGCATTGGTACTAAAAGCAACCTATTGGTTAAACCTTTAATCAATAGGTACTTGTGCGATAATGCGCAATGGACCTCCACTACCTTTCCCTATTTTCATAGGTAAAGCAACAACATACAATCCTGTTGGTGGTAATTTATCTAAAGCAGCAACGTTTTCAAATCCAGGTCTATTGCTACCCATTAAAATTTGGTGTGTTTTAAAATCTTTTGACTGACCGTAGTCGATACTTGGTGTATCAATTCCCAAAGCCTTGACATTCCTTTTTTCAACCAAGAATTGTGTTGTTTCGGGATGGATACCTGGAAAATGAAGTTCAGGGATAGCTTCAACTCCTCTTTTGGCCGTCCCAAAGTATTTTTCCCTATCTGGATAAAACTGACCATAACCAGTCTTGAATAAAATGATAGTATTGGGCTTAAGTTCTCCATGTTCTAATTCCCAAGCCTCAATATCAGCAATAGTAATTTGGTAATCGCGATTCTTAAGTGCATTAGCAGAAACATCAATCACAACTGCATTTCCTGTTAGATTTTCCAATGGTAGCTCATCCAAGGAAAGTCCCTTTTCTGCAAAATGCACTGGAGCATCCAAATGCGTTCCCCCATGCTCTGGGGTCATAATTGAGTAAGAAGAATAAAAATATCCCCCAGGTGTAACCCCTAATGCATCCGTTTTGTGCTCAAAACCTGTAGCATTATTGGGCCAATAAAGGGTTGTACTATCGTAGGCGTAAGAAAGATCTACCCAATTACTATCAACATAAGCGTGTTCCTTGGGCTTTTCTGTACAAGAAAATAAAACGGTCAAAAGGGCTAAAGTTAGCAGGCGCATTTCAAAAAAATTTCTTCTAAAATACTTAAAAATATGAGTAAAAAGGATGGTTATGGCTAGTTTTCAGGCTTAGGACTTGCTCATGAGAAAAAATAAATTTAGATTTGTCTAAATTATATGTTAGACATCAATAAATATTCTGTCTCGGAAGAGAACTATATAAAAGCCATATTCCATTTGCAAGAAGAGGTGGAAAGGGTAAATACAGTTCAATTGGCACAGACCATGAAAACCAAACCGGCTTCTATCACTGATATGTTGAAAAAGCTGAAAGCCAAGAAACTATTAGACTATCAACCCTATTACGGTTTCAAACTAACAGCTGAAGGCAATAAGATAGCGCTCGGAATTATTAGAAGACATCGCATTTGGGAATACTTTTTAGCAGAAAAGTTGAAATTCAACCTTCATGAAATTCATGAACTGGCTGAAGTTTTGGAACATGTAAGCAGTAAAAAGCTCATTGACAAATTAGATGCCTATTTAGGTTCGCCTAAATTTGATCCACATGGAGATCCTATTCCAGATTTGGAAGGAAAAATTGCACTAGACAATCATGTATCTCTTGCAGCAATGGAAGAGAAAACGAGAGGGAGGGTCTGTAGAATCGGAAATGCTTCTAAAAAAATCATGGAATTGATTAGTCACCAACAAATTAAAATAGGCTCTCAAATTATAATTGAAAAGAAATTTGAGTTTGATGCGTCCATGGAAATAACAGTTGACAGAAAACACAAAGCCAACATTAGTCAGCAATTAGCGAAAAACATATTCATCAGTTATGAGGCTAAAAAGAGATGATAATGTTTCATTAAGCGAGGTGAACCAATCGGTTGATACTACACATGTTAAAACCGGCTGGAGGAAAGCTTTTGCCTTTTTTGGTCCTGCTTATATGGTTAGCGTTGGTTACATGGACCCAGGGAACTGGGCGACAGACATTGCTGGGGGCAGCAAGTTTGGGTATCAATTGATTTGGGTTTTGTTGATGAGTAATTTAATGGCATTGCTCTTACAAAGTTTATCTGCCCGACTAGGAATTGTTAGACAAGTTGATTTGGCTCAAGCAAATAGACAAACCTATCCCAAGGCTATAAATTTCATGTTTTACCTGCTAGCAGAAATTGCTATTGCTGCTACTGATCTTGCGGAAATAATTGGTATGGCAATTGGTATTCAATTGCTAACTGGACTACCATTGATTTGGGGTGTTTTGCTTACAGTTGCAGATACATTTTTATTTCTTTTGTTACAAAGATGGGGTATTAGAAAGATGGAAGCCTTTATTATTGCGCTTGTAGGAATCATTGGACTTAGTTTCTTAATTGAAATGTTCATTGCACAACCCCATCTTGGTGAAGTTGCAAAAGGTTTTGTTCCTAGTTTACAAAATGAGGAAGCTCTTTACATTGCCATAGGCATAATTGGAGCAACTGTAATGCCCCATAATTTATACCTGCATTCTGCTTTGGTACAAACAAGGAAAATCAACCGAGATGAAAAATCAATCCGGAAAGTCATTAAGTACAATTTCATTGACAGTGCAATTGCATTGAATCTTGCATTTTTTGTAAATGCTTTTATTTTAATTCTTGCAGCAACAGTATTTTTTAAAGCTGGTAAAACTGACATTGCAGAAATCAGACAAGCTCATGAATTACTTGCACCCATGCTTGGCACTAACCTTGCACCTATTTTATTTGCAATTGCATTGATTGCAGCCGGACAAAGTTCTACCATTACAGGAACCTTAGCGGGTCAGATTGTCATGGAAGGATATCTCCAGCTCCACATCACACCATGGGTAAGAAGATTGATTACACGTTTAATTGCAGTTATACCTGCAGTTGCTGTGATTTTAATCAATGGAGAGAATAATATTGACGACTTATTGATTTTGAGTCAGGTCATTCTTTCTCTCCAGTTGGGATTTGCTATCATACCGCTAATTCACTTTACTAGCGATAAAAAACAAATGGGAGCATTTGCCATCAAGCCATTTATAGTGGTATTGGCTTCATTAATTACTGCAGTACTTGTCTATTTAAATATTAGAATGGTGTACGAGCAAGCTTCAATATTCTTTGAAACATCTTCATCTTCAATTGCAAAAACTGGAATTATAGCAGGTGCTTTAGTTTATATCAGTTTACTTATCGTCGCAGTTTTTCATCCTTTGATTAAAAAAGGTAAGAACTGAAAATACAATTAGCAAGAAGGAAAATCAACGTATTTGTCCACTTGCCCATTGAACAGCAAGTAGTTTAGTAAAGAACTTTGCTTTTAATTCTGCGAGCTTCTGCTGAGATTCAAGCAATTTAGTTTCCCTTGAGTTGACTAGAAACATACTGCTCTCACCAATTGAAAACTTTTCTTCTTCTGCTCTGAGTAAACGCTGCAAATTATTTACATTACTCTGGTACAAAAGAACCTGAGACTGTGTAGCCAACAAATCATTGTATGTGGCTTTAACCTTGTTAACTATTTCTAATTGCGTTTGTTGTTGGGTATAGTCTAAATCGGTAAGCTTAATTTTTGCAGCACGATATTCTCCTCTAGCTTCACGCTGAAAGAGGGGTAAACCAAATTGAATACCAAATCGATAATTGTTTTCCATTAAAGGCTGCGTAAAAAATTTAGGAGTATTGTAACCTTTATTCAAAAAATTATATTTCAAATCTAAAGTTGGTAACAAGCCTTGAAACTTTAATCGTTTATCAACTTCTAATACACGTTGTTTGAAGTCAAGTGCCACTAATTTTGGATGTGCTGTAGATGCAACTGATACCGTCTGATCCAAATTAGGCATAGGATAATTTGTTATCTCTACTATATTCCATGAAGGATCTGGAGAAACATCTGACAATAATTCATAGGGCTCACCTGCTTCATTCCACATGAAATTACTTAAATACAAACGCTGCTTTTGTAGTTCTGCCCAAGCTTGTGATTGAATAGTTTGGATTGCTTGTAATTGAGATAGTGCTTCTGTAGTATCAATAGCTGCTCTGTCACCTGATTGATATGATAATTTTACAAACTCAAATCTTTTTTCATTAAATGCTACTGCGTTTGTCAGCACGTTATAAACCTGATAAGCAGACACCCATTTCCAATACACATCAGCCGCCTCAAATAAAAGGTCATTGACCATTAAGAGTTGTTCTTGCTTACTTTTTTGAACCATGAGTTTGGATTGCTGAAGCATTGCTCTTCTTTGATCCAATAATAATCCCTTTAATACAGGGAATGAAACCCCAACATAAGTAGATTGATTGGGTGTTATTTCGGGATTGATTTTATCTCCTTGGTTATTTTCAAAACCTGCTTTTACATTGATGCCAAACCAAGTTGGAATTTTTATTTCCGGGTTTGAATAATTATAATAAGTTTTCCCATCAAAGGTTTTACGTTCATTTCTCGAATAAAAAGATGGGTCAAATGCACCTCTTGATGCTTGTAAATTTGCTTCAGCCATATCCACCAAGAGAAGTGATTGCTTTGCAATAGGATGGTACTGCCTAATAATATCTAGCGTGTTTTCAAGTGACAACACTTTTTGCTGAGCGTATAGCCAAGAGAAACATAACAAAAAAAGGACTGTAGAATAAAATGACTTCACCATATTACAACGCTTCAATTATGATTTTTTCTCTGCTGGCGTTGGTTTATAATATTCCGGAGGGAACCCATTGATTTGGCGCCAAAGTTCAAACCATATACGGACATCTTTCAACAAAGCGAAACCTTGTGCGCCTGCACCTAATTTAATATCCTTTGGCCAAGGTTTATCTTTTTCAACTGGAACAACAAGTGCTCTGAACTTACCATTCTCACTTCGATTGGTTTCAACCGCAATTATTTTTCCCTCAAATGTTCCATAACTAGCAGAGGGCCATCCTGAAAATACGATAGCTGGATAACCATCAAAAATCAATCTTACTTCTTGACCAATATTCAACAACACCAGATCCATAGGTTTTACATAAATTTCTGCAGCATGATCAACTTTATCGGGTACGATTTCAACAATCATATCGCCTTCCTTTACAGTTTCATTGATACCCGCTTTTCTTGCTTTGGTAATTTGTCCGCTTTGAGGAGCAATCAACCAACGCTGACCTCCTCTAATGACATAGTTTGCAAGTTGGTTCTGGTTCTTTGAAACCTCAACATCAGTACTTGCTATTTCCGACTGAGCTGCTGCAATTTCACTTCTTGCCTTAAATATTTTATCCGCCGCCTCTTGTTGCACAACATTCATATCCATTCTACAGATAACAATATCTTGTTTGGTATTTTGGAATTTCTGTTGCTTTTCTGTGAGGAGGGCAAGCGATTTATTGAACATTGCAGTTCTTCGTTCCAATTCAGTTAAAGCGATAATACCATCACTAAACATTTTTTTAGCACGTGTCAATTGCTGATCTGCGATTCCATAATCAATTTGAGCAGCAGCTAATTCTGCACTATCACTTATAACCTTTCTACGCAACTGATCCATTTTATTTTCGAGTGCACTCAACTTGAACGTCCTCATCCCTTCGATTGCAGTTACCTGGCTTTCAGTTGCGTTAATTTTTTGTCTATAAAAATCAATTTTTTGTTGTTTTGATAACAACTGTTCTTCTGTCCTTTCAACAAGTTTAGGATCAAGGAAATCATCTTTTACATCAAGCAGCTGAACAATGGTATCTCCCTTTTTTACGAAATCACCTTCTCTAACAAACCATTTAACAATACGACCAGCAATAATTGAATTCATTTGTTGAGGTCGCTGATCTTGGTAAAGGGTAGTTACATTTCCACTTGCAGATATATTTTGCGTCCAAGGCAAGAACAGTAAAATAATAAAAAAGGCGCCAATACCATAAGACCAATATCGAACAGTATTTGCCTTATTGGACATATATATTTTATCTGTAGAAGAAGGGGTGTACCCTGTCTCACTATAAATATGTTGAGATAATTTTTTCATGATTCAAACTGAATTCTTTTTTAAATAAACCTAGCTTTTGCGATTGATAATTGAGCCATTTGACATTGTAATCACTTGATCGCATTGTGAAGCAAAATTTTTATCCCCTGTAACTACCACAACTGTTACATTTTTCAAGTTGATTAAATAATCTGTAATCCTTTCACAATTTTCACCACCAGCAATTTCAAATGGCTCATCTAGCAGTAATAATACAGGTGAATTAGCAAAAGCCCTAACCAGCAAAATTTTCTTAGCGATGATACTACTCATCCCTTTTCCAGTAGGGCTCAATTCAGTATCAAATCCTTTCGGAAGTGATGTAATGTAGCCATCTAAACCAACCACTTTTGCTAATTCAAGTAAATGTGATGGCTCAATTGAAGTGTCGCCCATGGTAATGTTTTCATAGAGTGTTCCCTTGAAAATATCTTGCTCATGGTAGAATACACCAATTTGTCTTCGGTACGACTCAATATTATAATTACCTATGGGTAGTCCGTCTACCAACACGGTACCTTGTGTATCAGGAAATCCCCCTGCTAACAATTCTAGTAAAACTGATTTGCCAGAAGCGGCTTCTCCATTGATACAAATCTTACTCCCAGATTTGATGTCCAAATTAAGATCATGTAAAATCTTATTTGCGTCTTTGTATCCAAACGACAATTGGTTCAAGCTAATACTTACGCCGCTTGGATTTCTATTGTAAAGTGTTGCTGAAGATTCCTCTAATTCTTGATCAGTTACTTTACTTAATTTCTCTAGACTTGTAAGCACATCATATGCTTTATCAAGACTAAGAATAAGCTTTTCAACGGCTGACAAAACTGTTAGTATAACAATCTCTGCAGCAATAAACTGTCCAACATTCAATTGTTGCTCTATCAATAAAACTGCCCCAACAATTAACATGGTTGCAGTAACAAGGAGTTTGAATAGAATTAAACTCCAGTATTGAAATTTCAATACATCAAAGTGATCAGTACGTGATTCAAGATAACCAACAACAAGTTTGTCTGTTTTCTGAAGATGCAAATTTTGTTTTCCGGATACTTTGAAAGTCTTGAATGTTCTTGCGAGTTCCTCTATCCATGCTGCTGCGCTGTATTTGAAATCACTTTCACGAAGAGACGCATCTAAACCTTTTTTCGCAGTAAGATTGAGAACGATGTATAAAATAAGAATTAAGAGTATTCCTAGGAGAACAAAAAGCGGACTGTACAGGGATAATAAAATGAGTCCGAAAACAATTTGAATGATCGCCAATGGAATATCTAAAAGCAAATTGGATAACCCTTTTTGCAACGAAATGGTATCAAAGAAACGATTGACTAATTCAGGGAGATGGTATTTGTCCACTCGCTTGATATCAAAACGAGGGATTTTATAGGTGAACTCAAAGGCATATCGGGTAAAAATTCTTTGTTGAATTCTTTCCACTACTTTCATTTGGTTTACCTGGACTATGCCCACAACAAGCACACCGCCTACAACCAAAAAAATGAGCAGCCACATGGAGACTGGTAATTTAGTCCGCCCAGCAGCAACCTGAGAAAAATTGATGATAGCCTGAATACCAAGTGGTAGAGAAAGCTGAATCAGACCACTGAGAATTGCATAAAAATAAATAGCCGAGACTTCTTTCTTTTCAATACGTATAACAGAAAAAAAGCGTCTAATCGCAGTAGCGAGAGATACATTCACATCAAAACCGGCCATAAAATTAATTTAGAACTACAACGGTACAAATTGATTGAATTAAAGGTATAAGCTAAAACGCATGCACCAATAATTGGTTCAATCGCTGGCAAAACTAATGCCGAATAAACTAGAATAAGAAAATAGATTGTTAAATATTAACAGGCTTCCTGTCTTTATTAACCATCATTTCCTTTGGTATATTCGTCAAGATCTCCTTTTTCAATGCATTTATAAGCGGCTCTTTAACATGGTTACGATAGGTAACAATGCCAATTTCCCTTATTGGAGCAGGGGATTTGAAGTAACGGACATTGCTTTTTTGTTTTTCTGACATGTCCTGTAAGGCCAATTTTGGTAAAATGGTAATACCCTTGTTTAACTCAATGATTTTTTTCAGGGTTTCAATACTGCCAGCAGCAAATTCGAGTTGGTGCTGCTCTTTTTCAAGCTCTTTTAAAGCACATAAGTTAATCACTTGGGAACGCATACAATGACCCTCTTCAAGTAACCATAACTGGTTAGGATCAATCTCATTGGGCAAGATGTATTTCTTCTTCAATAAATTTTGTTCATTTGATGCAAAGACCACAAATTCTTCTTGAAACAATGGATGCTCTGTTATCTCCTTCTTTAATAAAGGAATTGCCAATAAACCTGCATCTAACTGATTGATTCCCAACTTATGAACTATTTCATCAGTTGTAAGTTCGCTGATTTTCAACCTTACCTGAGGATACTTTTTCAGAAAAGTATTCATAAATATGGGCAAAATATATGGTGCCAAAGTTGGTATAATTCCTAGCTTCAACTC
>JACCDI011081009.1_pt1 | contig 33147 bp, 25 predicted proteins | sample 7442791 | NCBI WGS metagenome assembly JACCDI01 (sample SAMN15323434, study PRJNA562643) | freshwater metagenome | isolation source: river surface water | place: USA:Blue River Watershed | collected 2017-08-15
AGTTCGAAGCCAAGTTTATTTATGTAAAAGTCGATCGCCTCATCATAATCCTTTACCACCAAGGCGATTTGAGATAAAAATTGTTCCATCAAGTAAATTACAAAAAATGTCTCATTGCAAAGAACTTTAATCTGCTTTAGGGATCATTTCAATTCTCAATAGATCTTAACCAAAAAGATTCTTGAACACTGAAATGATTTATAGAAATAAGCACTAGTCCTTGTCCTCTAAAATAAACACTTCTTCAACTGACTTATTAAAAACCCTACAAATCTTCAACGCCAATAAAGTTGACGGAACAAACTTATTCAATTCGATTGCATTTATGGTTTGTCTTGTAACTGAAACCAAGTCTGCTAACTGTTCTTGTGTTAGGTTATTTATTGCTCGCTCAATTTTAATCTTATTATTCACGGATTGAGGTTTTATAAATTAAAAATTGAAACCTCAAAATATAGATTAGAATTATTGTAAATAAATTATATACCAATACATGGAAAAATGGAAATCCATGGATGAATAAAATACATAAAAGCAACAATATATAATTCAAGAAAACAGCAAATTGCAAGGAACTTAATCTAATCTGGTTTATAAATTCATCCTCTTTTTTCTCCTTTGAAAACATAATTAATAGCCCCCCAATCAATACCAAAATACTTGTTAAGTTGGGTATTAGTTCTATTTCTTCAAATCTAAATTGTGTTTTTGTTTGAGGTGACAACCCTGTTCCAAAGTATCCGAAAGTCATAATTCTAGGGTTAAAAGGAAAGTCAGATACAATCATATAAATTAACCCAACAAAAAAAGAGGGTAAAAATAATAACCATCCAATTTTCTTGTATTTAGTTGCCAAAAGAAGTGATTCCATATGCATAAATTTTATCAAATGTAAAGTATACTATACATTTTGACAAATATTTTTTACATATATCTGATAAATCACAAATAACATACCCAGTAATCAAGAGGAACTTAGTATCAGTGGTAACAAAAAAAGGTCTCTTTTCAGAGACCTTTGTAGCGGGATCGGGAGTTGAACCCGAGACCTTTGGGTTATGAATCCAACGCTCTAACCACCTGAGCTACCCCGCCATAAATATTAATCCAACGCTCTAACCTCCAGAGCTATCACGCCGGATTTGTTAAGGGCAGCAAAAATAACGATAAACACAATGAAAACAAAATTGACTAAACGCAATAATTTATGACTAAAATCATCTGAAAAGTCAACTCTTGTCATTTTTATCTACTTTCGATTCCTGAACCTTTACAGCATAAAGACTGATTAGTACATTTCTGTTATTTTCTGATTAGTAGGGTAAACCCGTTTTTTTAAACCAATTAAACCCTACGTTATGACCCGAATCACGTCCTATTGCCAGACTTGCACTGTGAAGAATTGCATCATGCTCAAATCTTTCGGTCCTGATCAGCTTAATGTTTACAAGCCGTATAAACATCACTATGAGTTCAAAAAAGGTGAACTAATCTTCCGCGAAGGTGATGAAATCAATGGCCTTTATTTCGTACAATCTGGTGTTATTAAACTAGAAATGAACGCCGACAAGCAACGTCCATTTATTTTGAGATTGATTGGTCCTGGACAAACAATGGGGCATCGCTTCTTAAGCTATACTGGACTACAGCCTTATTCCGCGACCGCCATTGAAGACACAAGAGTATGCTTTATTGAGCTAGGATTCTTTAAAAATCTTATGCAGAAAAATGAGAACCTACAGGAAGAACTCAGAAAGATATTCTTAAAAGAAATCAGAACTACTGAAGTAAAACTTCTTCAAATTGCCCAGCAGACCGTTCGTGAAAAAGTTGCAGGTATTTTGGTCCACCTGGCTGAAACCTACAACTACAAGCAAATTGGTATGGGTATTAAGGTTCACATCGACCGCCAAGAAATGGCTGATCTAGCAGGAACAACTAAAGAACAAGTGTCCAGAATTCTTGCTGATTTTGATCAAGAACAACTTATCAGGTTTAGGGCAAAACATTTCAAATTCATGGCCATTGATAAACTTCGCCAGATTGCTGAAAGACATGCAGAGCCTACTCGAGCTATAGAGGAAATTGAGGCCTAAAAAGAGCTATTTCAATTGTATTATTAAGCCTTTGGTTGTACCTTTGCCGCCGTAATAACATAATTATGGCGGCAAAAATAAAAGTACACAACCCAGTTGTAGAGCTAGATGGCGATGAGATGACTAGAATCATTTGGAAGTTCATCAAAGACAAATTGATTCTACCCTACCTTGAGCTTGATATCAAATATTATGACCTTGGTGTTGAATTCAGAGATGAAACGAATGATCAAGTAACCATTGATGCTGCAAATGCAATCAAGCAATATGGCGTTGGTATTAAATGTGCTACCATTACCCCAGATGAAGCTCGTGTAAAAGAATTCAACCTCAAGCAAATGTGGAAGAGTCCAAACGGAACCATCCGCAATATTCTTGATGGTACAGTATTCCGTGAGCCAATCGTAATTAAAAACATTCCTCGTCTTGTTTCCAATTGGGATAGTCCAATTATTGTTGGACGTCATGCTTTTGGCGATCAATACCGCGCGACTGATTTCGTGGTTCCTGGAAAAGGAAAGTTGACTGTAAAATTCGAAGGTGAAGACGGACAAATCATTGAACACGAAGTATACCAATTCAAAGGTGCTGGTGTTGCCATGAGCATGTACAATACCGATGAAAGTATTATGGGTTTTGCAAGAAGCTGCTTTAACATGGCTCTTCAAAAAGGATGGCCTTTGTATATGAGTACCAAGAACACCATCTTGAAAAAATATGATGGCAGATTCAAAGATATATTTGAAGAAATCTATCAAAATGAATTCAAATCGGCTTTCGAAGCCGCAGGCATCACTTATGAGCACAGATTGATTGACGACATGGTTGCAAGTGCATTGAAATGGAATGGCAAATTCGTTTGGGCTTGTAAGAACTATGATGGTGATGTACAGAGTGATACAGTAGCACAAGGCTTCGGTTCACTTGGTTTAATGACTTCAGTTTTAGTTACTCCTGATGGAAAAACAATGGAGTCTGAAGCAGCACACGGAACTGTTACAAGACACTATCGAGATCACCAAAAAGGTAAACCAACAAGTACTAATCCTATTGCATCAATTTTTGCATGGACAAGAGGTTTGGCGTTCAGAGGTAAATTAGATGATAACCAAGCATTGATTGATTTTGCGAATGCATTAGAGCTAGTATGTATCGAGACTGTTGAAGAAGGTAAAATGACTAAAGATTTAGCTGTTTGTATTCACGGCAATAAAGTGAATCATGGTGAACATTATCTCTATACAGAAGAATTCTTGGATGCAATTGATGCTAACTTGAAAAAGAAAATGGGCATCTAACATAAATTATCCCAATACTTAAAAAGAGTCCTAATGGACTCTTTTTTTATTATACTAACCATAGTTATATATCTTTTCATTTTCCTAAGATTCTATCCCACATGATTAATGCAGACGCTTGATTGAATTTTGCAAATCGTCCACGCTGCACGATGAGGTCATTATCTGTTGGATGAGATAAATAATAGTGAAAAGCAAACCTACTTTTAGCGTCTTCCCATCCATTGGTTTGCCCAAACCTTAAATCATTAAACACCAGCGTATCCCCCCAATGCTCAACGGTATAATAGCCCTGTGAGAAGGTCTTCAATTCCATTACTTCTTTATGATCATGAACTGGATCTAACAGTCTCTCATTTTTAGGGAAATAGGTTGTTTTCATTGGCACCTTATCATTTAAGATTGATCGATAACCAATTTGATATCCAGCACTGTCTTCAATAGCCACAAACCACAAGAAATTATTAAACAAAGTTGGAGTGGTAAAATACCGATTCGATTCTTTCCCATTTAATACCATTTCTTCTTGCACTTTCTTATCTATGCTAAACTTATTAAATAACGCAAAACTCAAATAAAGCAAGGATGCAAAAACGCCAACTCTAGCCCATTTCAACCGATGCTTATGATCTGTTTTTGCTAAGAGTAAAAACAAGAAAGAAACCAAAGCAAAAATTGTAAACAAAGGATCGGCTACATATAACACATTAAAAGAAATGCGTGTTGATGTAAACGGCTCAAACCAACCAATTCCATAGTTATTCATGGCATCTAAAAAGAGATGACATCCTATTTCAATTAAAAAAAACCAAAACCATTTACGCAATGATATTGGCTCGGCCTTGTGCCATCTTGCAGCGATTAAAGCTAAAAAAAAGGCTGCTAAAAAAGCAAATAGAAAAGAATGTGTGATACCCCTATGCGCCAATAATTCAGTACTAACTGGCATCCACATACCTGCAATAAAATCAATGTCGGGAACACTTTGGGCTAAAGCTCCCCAAAGTACCGCTTTTCTTCCTGCTTGCTTATCCAAGATCAACTCTCCAACGCAAGCGCCAAGTACAATATGTGTTAATGAATCCATTTAAACATTTGAATATACTTAGCTAAGATATTCAAATGTAGTTTGAAAAAAATACCAAACTATAACATTACATCATTCTGATTTCCCTTGTGCCCATTCCTGAAGGTGCACCACCTGCAGGCTGTTTACCAGAGTACTTATTGAACCTGTAAATGAAACTCATCATGAAATAACGTGTTAATCTATTTACGCGTGTATCGATGATATTGTTCCCGTTTACAGTTCTGGCAATTGCTTGGTTCTGCTTGAAGATATCAAAACCAGACAATCTGAAAATACCATTCTTCTTTTTGAATAAGGTTTTTTCAATAGACGCATTCAACAAAACGATGTTCTGATTTACTGAAGAAGAAAGTCCCCTATTGATGATGTACTCTAAATCATGTCTGAATACTATTCCACCAGGAATATCCACTCTAGAATTATTGGTGAGGGTCCAGCTTGTATAATTTACATTAGGCTGACCAGGCAATGTATAACTTACTTTATTCAAACCATACCTGCCACCAAAATCAATTTCTAACCAATCTTTCCAATTGAACTCATATTTCAAGCCTTGAGAGATCAATACATTTTTTGCAACATTTCTTTGAGAATCAATCAAGGTAATGTTGTTGTTGTAGGCCATCACACCATTTAAGGAGATGATATGTGTTCTGTTGTTCCAAGGCTTACTGAAATTGTAAAAACCACTTATTGTATAATTACCGTCAACATTTTCATAGCTTGTAAGCTGACTACCATTTTGACCTAGTCTTTTGGTGTTGTTAACAATCTGATTATCGACAAAATTAAAATTAGCCCCTACAAAGAATGTTTGTCCAGTCAAGAAGTTGAGGTTATTAAACGACATACTGAAAACATGCGCTTGCTCGGGCTTCAATTCAGGATTACCCTTGGTCTGGTATTGTGGATTGGAAACGTCAGTTACAGGTTGCAACTGTGAGAAAGAAGGTTGTCTTGCATTACCATTGTAAAAGAACCTCAAAGTTTTGTTTCTAGTAAAATTGTAAGCAAAGTTGGCAGAAGGAAGTAGATTCAAACGCTTGATTGGCGCATATTCTGTCTCTCCTACACTGTTAAATGTTTTTCCACGCTGATCAACAGGCTGAGCACTTGCACCAATAGAATAATTGTACTTCTTTTTAACTGTCCTAAGGTTAGCTCCAATTCTCTGGTTGATGAAATCATTTTCAAATTCGTTGCTCAGAAGATCTGAGAATAAATAATTACCAGTTATTGTATCTAATACAGAAGTATTTCTATCATTACGGGTATAAAACCTTGAATAGGCATAAATCAAATCGATAAACCTATCTTTCATGATGGGCTCTGAATAATTCAAACGAATACTATAATTGTTTGAATTATTGTTGGTAACAACCTGCTGATCTAATAACACAGAGAATGGTCTTGGGAAATAGTTATTAGTTATGTTCACTTTCTCCGATTCACCATCAGTAGAATTTATACCCCCACCTATATTGACAGAAAGATTTCTTCCACGTTTTTTGAACTTATGGTTAAAGAGTAGGTTTCCTGAAAAATTAGGCGACTTAGAATATGATGTGTCATCATTGGTACCATCACTGGTAAGATCAATGTCATTCCTCAAATAACCAAAGTCCGAGAATGATTTGCTATCATTATCCCTCATGGTAAATTCTGGCACAAACTTGATGTAATTAAATGAGTCTATGTTCCACTCAAGATTGATAGAAGCCCTATGGTTGCGAGAATTGCTCAGTGATTGCGTATTCTGGTTATTCAAAAATTTAGTGCTTTCAAAAAAGTTTTGAGAAGCAACATCACGTCTTACGTCAGTCTCACGTGATGAATAACTGTAATTTCCATAAATAGAACCTTTCTTTTCTTTGAAGTCATTTCTAAAGTTCAAACCCAAAGAGTTACTTACACGCAGTCCCTCTTCACCACCAATTCCCCCTTGGTTATTTCCACCAACATTCACTTGGAAGGCACGGTTTCCACCTCCACCACCTCCAAAATTATTACCTCCGCTACTAGCACCACCATCAAAATTAAATGTGCTTGTGTTGTTGTTATTCGCACCACCAAATACAGATAATTGCGTCTCGTTGTTAAACATGTTCACATTAGCAGTAGCAGCATAACGATCATCAGTACCACCTCCAACTACTGTCCGGGTAAACACTCCTTTATTTCTATCCTTCTTTAATTGTAGATTAAGAATTTTATCTGGCTCACCATCTTTAATTCCAGAAACATTGGCAAGATCACCGTAGTCATCTATGACTTGCACTTTGTCGATCATATCAGCAGAAAGCTGTTGTGTTGCAGCTTTTGGATCATTACTGAAGAAATCCTTTCCATTTACTCTTACCCTAGAAACAGTTTTTCCTTGTGCAGTTATATTACCGTTTTTATCGACTTCAATACCTGGCATTTTTTTCAAAAGATCTTCTACCATTGCATTGGGCTTCAACCTGAAGGAGTCGGCTTTGTACTCTACAGTATCTTCTTTTACAATGATTGGAGGAGTGCTGATTACAATCTCTTGGAGATTGCTGTACTCAGGTAACAACTTAATGGAGTCTAATTTTAGTACTTCCTCACCTTCCGGAACGGTATAAGCTTTTAACTTGGTACCATAACCTAGGCTAGAAATTGACAGTACAAACTTGCGTTGAGGGATCCCTTTTATGAGGAAGAAACCCACATTATTGGAAAGGGTTTTGATGGTATCTTTCCCACCTGCAATATATACCCCGACAGTTGCTCGTGCGATAGGGTTGCCTAAAGTATCGATTAAACGACCGTTTACCTGAAAGCCCTCTTGCGTAAACCCTTCAAAACCAAGACTTAACACACTAAAAAACAAGAAAATTATACGTTTCATAAGCTTAAAATCGGTAATTGGACGGCAAAGTTAGTCAAATGCTTTCGGTCCCAAACAAAGAATAGGATAAGCGGTTCACCAGAGTGACCACAAAGGGGTGATTTCTGGGGATTTTCAGCATAAATGAGTTAATTTTGACCCCTTAGCAAGAACCGAAGAACATGTTTAAATTTTTGTCAGGAATATTTGGAGGAAGTAAGTCGGAAAAAGACGTTAAAGCAATTAGTCCCCTAGTAGCTATCATCAATAACCATTTTGAATCTTACCAGTCGCTTACCAACGACCAACTCAGAGCAAAAACTGTAGAGTTTAAGGGAAGAATAAAAGAATACCTGGTTGAGATCGATAACAATATCAAGTCCCTCAATGAGCAGGCCGAACAACTGCCCGTAGAAGATATTATTGGACGAGACGACCTTTACAAAGCCATTGATGAGCTCAAGAAAAAGAGAAATCAGCAAATAGAGGAAATCCTTGAAAAAATCCTACCTGAAGCTTTTGCTGTGGTGAAAGAAGCGGGACGAAGATTCAAGGAAAATGAAACACTTGTTGCAACCGCAACTGATCTCGATCGTGAATTGAGCGTAAAAAAAGATTACGTAAAAATCAATGGTAACGATGCTGTTTTTCAAACCAGTTGGATGGCAGCAGGAAGTCTTGTCAATTGGAACATGGTTCATTATGATGTTCAGCTGATTGGTGGTACTGTTCTTCACCAAGGTAAAATTGCTGAGATGGCAACTGGTGAGGGTAAGACCTTGGTGTCAACACTTCCGGCTTACCTCAATGCCTTAGCAGGTGAAGGTGTTCACATCGTAACTGTCAATGATTACCTTGCTAAACGTGACTCTGAATGGAATGGAACATTGTTTGAATGGTTAGGTCTATCTGTTGATTGTATCGATAAACATCAACCACATTCAGATGCAAGAAGAAAGGCCTATTGGGCTGATATTACCTACGGGACAAACAACGAATTTGGATTCGATTATTTAAGAGATAACATGGTTCACTCTCCTGACGAAATGGTACAACGCAGTCACCATTTTGCCATGGTAGATGAGGTAGATAGCGTATTGATTGATGATGCAAGAACTCCGTTGATTATTTCGGGACCAGTTGCAAAAGGAGACGATCAGCAATTTCATCTGCACAAGCCAAGAATACAACAATTGGTAGAAGTACAGAAACAAGTCGTTTCAAAATCATTACTAGAAGCCAAAAAATTAATCACTGAAGGAAAGGATGGCCCACAAGATGGTGGCATTCACCTCATGCGTGCTTTCAGGGGTTTACCAAAAAATACTGCTTTAATCAAGTACCTGAGTGAGCCTGGCATTAAAGTGAAATTGCAAAAAGCAGAAAACTATTTTCTCTCAGAGCAGCAAAAACACATGCCTGAGGTTGACGAAGAATTGTATTTCCACATCGATGAAAAAAACAATTCGGTTGAACTAACTGATAAAGGTCTTCACTACATCACCAAGAATGGAGAAGATCCTAATTTCTTTTTACTCCCAGATTTATCTGTAGCATTAGCTGAAATTGAAAAGGGCGAATTATCAGTAGATGAAAAAATCAGTCAGAAAGAAAATCTACTACAAGAATATTCTTTAAAGGCAGATAGAATCCATACCATCCAACAGTTACTCAAAGCATACACTCTTTTTGAGAAAGATGTTGAATATGTGGTAATGGAGGGACTTGTTAAAATTGTTGATGAGCAGACTGGTAGGATCATGGAAGGCAGACGTTATAGCGATGGCCTTCACCAAGCAATTGAAGCAAAAGAAAATGTGAAGATTGAGGCTGCAACACAGACCTATGCCACTGTAACACTTCAGAACTATTTCAGAATGTACCACAAGCTGGCAGGTATGACTGGTACAGCAGAAACTGAAGCTGCAGAGCTTTGGAATATCTACAAGCTTGATGTAGTTAGTATCCCTACTAACTTATCGCTGGTTAGAAAAGATCAGGAAGACTTGGTTTTTAAAACCAAGCGTGAAAAATTCAAGGCAGTAATTGATGAGATTGAAATACTAAGGAATGCAGGTAGGCCCATACTTGTTGGTACAACTTCAGTAGAGGTTTCTGAACTTCTTGGAAGAATGCTTCAGCAGAAAAAAATTCCACACAACGTATTGAACGCTAAACAACATGCGAGAGAGGCACAGGTTGTTGCCGAAGCAGGTTTAGCAGGTAATGTAACTATTGCTACCAACATGGCAGGTAGAGGTACAGATATTAAATTAGGTCCTGGTGTTAAAGATGCAGGGGGCTTAGCCATCATTGGTACAGAACGTCATGAAAGTAGACGTGTTGATAGACAATTGCGCGGTCGTGCTGGCCGTCAAGGTGACCCAGGTTCTTCTCAATTCTATGTTTCACTTGAAGACGATTTGATGCGCATGTTTGGAAGCGACAGGATTGCTTCGCTGATGGACAGAATGGGATACAAAGAAGGCGAGGTGATTCAGCACAGCATGATTACCAAGAGTATTGAAAGAGCACAAAAGAAAGTTGAAGAAAACAACTTTGGTATCAGAAAAAGATTACTTGAGTATGATGACGTAATGAACAAGCAACGTAATGTCATCTATGGTAAACGTCAGCATGCTTTATTTGGTGAAAGACTTGCACTTGATCTTGATAACGCATTCTATGCAGTTGCGTCGAACATCATCAATCAATATGCAGGAACAACTGATTATGATGGATTCAAGCTGGCAGCCATTATGCACTTCAGCATTGACAGTCAGATTCAAAAAGAAGAAATAGAAAAAGGCGATACCAACATTCTAGCTGATAAATTGTACAAAGAAGCAATTGATCATTACAACAGCAGAAAGGCTATGTTGGCTAAACAATCATTGCCTGTTTTCCAAAACGTGAAACTCACACAAGGAAGTCATATTGTGAATGTAATTGTTCCTTTGACAGATGGTAAAAAACAATTGAATGTATTAACCAATCTTGATAAGGCCATAAGTACAAAAGGGATGGACCTTGTTTCATCACTAGAAAAGACAATTACACTTGCCATTATAGACGACAGTTGGAAAGAGCACTTAAGAAGTATGGATGATCTTAAACAGAGTGTACAAACTGCAGTTTATGAGCAAAAAGATCCATTGGTAATCTATAAGCAAACTGCCTTCCAGCTTTTCTCCAACATGGATGCAGAAGTAAACAAAGAAATTGTGACCTTCCTTTGCCATGCAGCATTACCAGTCGATAGCGGTGCATCCAATCTAAAAGAGGGACGCGCACAGCGAACCGATATGAGTAAGATGAAAGTGCGGAAAGAAGAATTGAGAGAAGAAAGCGGACCAGAATTGATAGACGCCGAAAACCAATACAATGATCCATCTCAAGCCGTTAAAACAGAACCGGTAAGAGTTGGACCCAAAGTAGGTCGAAACGATCCTTGTCCATGTGGAAGCGGCAAGAAATACAAAGCTTGTCACGGTAAAGACCAAGAATAAAAAAGGAAAGCATGCAAATGCGAACATCAATCCTCCTGCTCTTGGTTGCTTCTCTTTTGTTAAGCAACTCCCCTGCCTGGTCGCAGTTCGGCAAAAGTGCGTATGTGACACGCGACCCTAGAGTTGATGTATTGGTTGAGAAGCAAATTGAATTGAATGGAGAAGCATTCAAAGGCAGAACACTTACAGTTCAGGGTTTCCGTATTTTAATGATCACAACAAACAAACGTGATGTTGCCATGGATATAAAATCCAGGTTGCTCAAAAACTACCCCGATCAAAAATCCTACCTGTATTACCAATCTCCCAATTTTAAAGTGCAGTTTGGTAATTTCAAAACTTACAAGGATGCCGAAAAATTAAAAAATGAACTGGAGTCGGCCTTTGGAAAAGACATGATCATCGTTCCGTCCAAAATAGAAATTAGAGGAGAAAAAGAATTGGAGGATAACCAATAAACTTGATATGATTCAATCAACCATCAAATCATTAGCTGCTTCCTATTTTGAAGAATACCGTTCAATTAGACAATATTTGCACGCACATCCTGAACTTAGTTTTCAGGAATATGAAACTTCAAAATTTGTGCAAGCCCAATTGACCAAATTAGGTATCCCATTCACTGTTATGGGAGAAACAGGTGTAATTGGCTTGATACAAGGTAGGCCCTCAGATAGAATCATTGCACTTCGTGCTGATATGGATGCACTCCCTATTCAAGAAGAGAATAATGTGCCTTATGCATCTACAAAAGATGGTGTTATGCATGCGTGCGGGCATGATGTTCATACCACTTGCTTGTTAGGTGCTGCAAGAATTTTACATGAATTGAAAGATGAGTGGGATGGCACAATCAAATTGATCTTTCAGCCAGGTGAAGAAAAAAATCCCGGTGGAGCTAGTATTCTTATCAAAGAAGGTGTTTTAAAAAATCCTGTTCCACAAAGAATTTATGGCCAGCATGTTCACCCACAGCTAGAAATTGGCAGAATGAATTTTGCATCTGGCAAGGTGATGGCAAGTGCAGATGAAATTTATATTACTGTAAAAGGTAAGGGCGGTCATGCTGCTAAACCAAACCTTACTGCAGATACAATTTTGACTGCAGCACAGATCGTGAATGCACTTCAGCAACTCATCAGCAGAAACAACAATCCACTTTCCCCTTCAGTGCTTTCAATATGTTCCATTCAAGGTGGTTTCACAACCAATGTGATTCCATCTGAGGTTAAGATGATGGGGACATTTAGAGCAATGGATGAAAAATGGAGATTTGAAGCACATGACAGAATTCGTACAATCATAGAAAGTACTGCTCAAGCAAATGGAGCCGAGGTTGACTTGGATATCAGTGTTGGGTACCCGTCTGTTATAAATGATCATACCACTACTGAAACAGCAAGAAGTCTCGCTAAAACATTAATTGGAGATGAACATGTTGGGGAGGCTGAAATAAGCTTAGGTGCAGAAGATTTTGGGTATTATACCCAGGAAATACCTGGATGTTTTTACAGGCTAGGTACAGGCAATATAAAAAAAGGAATTATTTCTGGAGTGCATACTCCAACTTTTGATATCGATGAAGAAGCCATAAAAATGGGCATCAGTATGATGGCATTTTTAGGCGCAAGAGGATAGTTTAATTAAACGAATGTTTATGCCAAAAAAACAACTTAGAAGAGAACAGGCTTTAGAGTATCATGCTAAAGGAAGGCCAGGAAAAATTGAAGTTATTCCAACAAAAGAAGCAAAGACACAGAGAGATCTTTCATTAGCCTACTCTCCTGGTGTTGCTGAACCTTGTAAGGAAATTTATGATGACATTGAAAATGTATACAAATACACTGCAAAAGGAAACCTTGTTGCAGTAATCAGTAATGGAACAGCAGTACTTGGATTGGGCGATATCGGACCGGAAGCTGGAAAGCCAGTGATGGAGGGAAAAGGAGTATTGTTCAAAATCTTTGCAGACATAGATGTATTCGATATAGAAATTGATGAAAAAGATCCAGTCAAGTTTGTTGAAATTGTAAAAGCATTACAACCAACTTTCGGTGGTGTCAACTTAGAAGATATCAAAGCTCCTGAGTGTTTCTACATCGAAAAAAGGCTGAAAGAGGAAATGAATATTCCTGTGATGCACGATGATCAACACGGAACTGCCATTATCAGTGCAGCAGCATTACTCAATGCATTAGAATTGCAGGAAAAAAATATTGAGGACATCAAGATATTGGTTAATGGTGCTGGCGCTGCAGCCGTTGCTTGTATTGAGCTTTATGTTGCGCTGGGTGCACAAAGAAAGAATGTATGGATGTTCGACTCCAAAGGATTAATTCATACTAAAAGAACCGATCTAGACGAAAGAAAACAAACTTTTGCAATCGACCACAAAGACATCACATTGGAAGATGCATTTGAAAATGCAGATGTATTCATTGGATTAAGCAAGGGTAATGTTGTGAGCAAAGAAATGATAATGAAAATGGCGCCCAAGCCAATTGTATTTGCCATGGCAAATCCTGATCCAGAAATAAGCTGGGATGATGCTACATCGGTAAGAACGGATATCATCATGGCAACTGGAAGATCTGATTATCCTAACCAGGTAAATAATGTATTAGGATTCCCTTACATCTTTAGAGGAGCATTAGATGTAAGAGCAACGCAAATCAACGAGGCAATGAAGTTGGCAGCAGTAAAAGCATTGGCAGAACTTACCAAGAAGCCAGTGCCTGATATTGTAAATATGGCTTACAATGAAAACTGTATTGCTTTCGGCCCCAATTATATTATTCCAAAACCACTTGATCCACGTCTTTTAAGCACAGTATCTCCTGCTGTTGCAAAAGCAGCTATTGAAAGTGGCGTTGCTAAAAAACCTATTACCAACTGGAGTGCATACGAAATTGAATTGAACAAAAGGTTGGGTATCGATAACCAACTTATTCGCGCATTGGGTAGCAAAGCAAGGAAAGATCCAAAGCGTGTTGTTTTTGCAGATGCTGAAAATGTGAAGGTCCTAAAAGCAGCACAAATTGCTTTAGATGAAGGCATCGCCTTCCCTATCCTTCTTGGCAATCCTGATGTAATCAATTCACTTGCTGAGGCAAATAGTATTGTAATTGAAGGAATGGATATCATCAATCCAAAAAGTGAAACACTTGCTGAACAGCGTGCAGCATATGGTGAAATTTTCTTCAAAAAACGCCAACGTCGCGGTGTAAACAAATATGAAGCATCAAAGTTGATGAAAGACCGTAACTACTACGGTTGCATGATGGTGGAAATGGGAGATGCAGACGCGATGATTTCAGGATTGAGCAGAAACTATCCAGATACGATTCGACCAGCAATTCAAATTATCGGAACAGAAGAAGGTGTAAGCAAGATTGCTGGAATGTATATCATGCTTACCAAAAAAGGACCTTTATTTTTAGCGGACACAACGGTAAACTTTAATCCTACTGCAGAAGAATTAGCAGACATTACATTGTTGGTTGCCAAAGAGGTAAGAACCTTAGGTGTTGAGCCACGCATCGCCATGTTGAGCTATTCTAATTTTGGTAGCAGTGATACACCTGAAGCGAGAACAGTAAGAAATGCAAGATCAATTGTAAAGCAAAAAAATCCATCATTGATTGTAGACGGTGAGGTGCAAGGAATTGTTGCATTCAACAAAGAAATCATGAGAGAGAATTATCCGTTTTCTGAATTGGTGGATAAGGGAGCAGTCAATACATTGATTTTCCCTAACCTGAGTGCTGGTAACATTGCATATAACTTGTTACAAGAAGTTGGTGAAGCAGATGCAATTGGTCCAGTCTTACTTGGATTGAAAAAACCAGTCCATGTACTTCAACTTGGCTCATCAACAAGAAGCATTCTTAACATGGTACTAATTGCAGTAATTGATGCTCAATATAAAATGAAGAAAGGAGTATAAGCATGAACATCTTCACACGATTTGGTGAGTTTATTTTGATGATCAAGGGCATGTTTACAAAGCCCGAACAAGGGCGCATGTATTGGAAAGAACTTATGCATCAGTGTGCAGAATTGGGTATTGGTTCGTTGGGCATTGTTTCAATCATTTCACTTTTCATCGGTGCCGTATCAACAGTACAAACGTCTTATCAATTTGTGAGTCCAATTATACCAAGAACTGTGATAGCGCAAATTGTTCGTGATAGTGTCATCCTTGAATTTGCTCCAACCATTACTTGTATTGTACTTGCTGGTGTTGTAGGCAGTAAGATTTCAAGTGAACTTGGTAACATGAGAATTAGCGAACAAATTGATGCATTAGAAATAATGGGCATCAACACTAAAGCTTACCTTATTTTACCCAAGATAATAGCTGCTCTATTAACTATCCCTTTATTGGTTATCATCTCAATGACACTAGGTATTTGGGGCGGAAGATTTGTTGGTGATATTACTGGAATTCTCCCTCATGAGATCTACGACAGAGGGTTACAAGCTGATTTCATGCCCTATAACGTGACTTTTGCATTAACAAAAGCATATACGTTTGCATTTATCATTACAGCTATCCCTGCCTATTTTGGTTATAACGTAAAAGGTGGTGCACTAGAAATTGGAAGAGCCAGCACAACCGCAGTAGTAGTGAGTTGTGTGATGATTCTTTTAGCAGATTATTTATTAGCAGCCATTCTACTTTAAGCAGAAACCATGATTACGATTCATAACATAAAAAAAGGATTTTCTGGTAAGTCAGTTATTGATGATGTGTCTGCAGAATTTGAAACTGGTAGGTGCAACCTTATTATTGGTGCAAGTGGAAGTGGTAAGACAGTTTTAATGAAATGTTTAGTGGGATTGCTCATCCCAGATGAGGGAGAAATATCCTACGATGGTCAGAATTTTTCTTTGATGAATACAGACGAGAAAAAAGAAATGAGAAGAAAAATTGGCATGCTTTTTCAGGGATCTGCCTTGTTTGACAGCATGACGGTAGAACAAAATATTCTGTTTCCATTGGATATGTTCACCAACAAGACCAAAGCAGAAAAGCAAAAGCGAGTAGATGAAGTGCTTGATCGAGTGAATTTAAGTCAGGCACATAAAAAATACCCTGCTGAATTGAGTGGGGGCATGAAAAAAAGGGTAGGAATTGCCAGGGCAATAGTTCTCAACCCACAATACCTGTTTTGCGATGAGCCCAATTCAGGTTTAGATCCTCAAACTTCTTTGGTCATTGATAAACTGATTAGAGAAATCACCACAGATTTCAACATCACTACCATTATCAATACACATGATATGAACAGTGTTATGGAAATAGGTGACCGTATACTGTACATGTACCAGGGGAAAAAAGAGTGGGAAGGAACCAATAAAGAGATCATTTTCAGCAAAAATGAGCGTCTCAATAACTTCATTTTCGCTTCAGAATTCCTTCAAGACGCCAAAGACATGAGAATGTTGGAGATCAAAGGAAAGATTGACAACAGCAGAAATATGGATGATTTATTGAAGTAAAAAGTTTTCAGTTTTCATTACCTTCGCCTCACAAAATTTAAGATAACCATGGCAGTTCTAGTGAACAAATCTTCGAAAGTAATCGTACAAGGTTTTACAGGTACTGAGGGCACTTTCCATGCTACTCAAATGATTGAATACGGAACACAGGTTGTAGGCGGTGTAACCCCTGGTAAAGGCGGTAGCACACACCTCGATAGGCCAGTTTTTAATACAGTGGCCGATGCCGTTAAAAACACCGGCGCTGATGTAAGTATCATTTTTGTACCTCCAGCATTTGCAGGGGATGCCATCATAGAGGCTGCTGAAGCTGGAATTGGATTGGTTGTATGTATTACTGAAGGAATTCCCGTTCAGGACATGGTTAAGGTTAAAAATTATCTTCAAGGTAAAACAACACGACTTATCGGACCTAACTGCCCAGGTGTTATCACCGCAGAAGAGTCTAAAGTAGGCATCATGCCAGGTTTTATCTTCAAAAAAGGCAATATTGGTATCGTTTCTAAATCGGGCACCCTCACCTACGAAGCTGCAGATCAAATTGCAAAAGCTGGTCTTGGTGTAACAACTGCTATCGGAATTGGTGGAGACCCCATCATTGGTACTACTACGAAAGAAGCTGTTGAATTATTGATGAAAGATCCAGAAACCAAAGGAATTGTAATGATTGGTGAAATCGGTGGTGGCATGGAAGCTGAAGCTGCTAACTGGATAAAAGCCAATGGTACCAAACCTGTTGTAGGATTTATCGCTGGTCAGACTGCGCCTCCCGGTAGAAGAATGGGGCATGCTGGCGCCATCATTGGTGGATCTGATGATACCGCTGCTGCAAAAATGAAGATCATGCGTGAATGTGGCATCCATGTTGTGGATAGTCCGGCCGACATTGGAAAAACAATGGCTGAAGCCATGAAGGGATAACCCTTTCCCAATAATAGCAATAACGCACTGATGAAAAAATCGACCGTCTACTATATTCCCTATAAATTCAGGAGAGTAGAGAATCTTCATATTCTATTATGGTTGATAAAAGATGGATGCTGGGCATTGAATTTCAAAATTCCAGCCCTCATCATGATTATCCCTACCCTTTTGGTAGCCATCCTTATTACTTATCAGACCAGAAAAATCACAAGTGAATTCTTGCATAACCTTGCCATAGATTTCTGGATTACAGCAAACTGTACTTGGATGGTAGGAGAATTTTATGGATGGGATGAGCACCTCATTGGTACTTGGGGATTGAGACAATTTTCCATCTTTCCTTTCAGTATAGGATTGTTGATCCTAGGTTACTACTATTTGGTTTACATGCATAAAGAGAATTTTGAGGAGCAGGTTCACCAACAAACAGAGAAGGTAATTGAAGAGGAAGCTGCTAAAGCCGCTAAGTAATCATTCGTTTTATCCCCCGCTTGAAGTATCTTTGAGGCCGCAAAACCAAGGCCTAGCAGCCTATTCAAAATAAATATTATGTTCAGATCGCATACTTGTGGAGAGCTTAGGTTAACCGACAATAACAAAGAGGTAACACTTGCCGGATGGGTGCAAACCGTTAGAAAATTTGGCGCCATCACATTTGTAGACCTTCGTGATCGTTATGGTATTACACAATTGGTATTCAATGAATCACTGAATCCCATTCTGGATGAAAATCCACTAGGCCGTGAATTTGTTTTACAGGCGACTGGAAAAGTAATTGAGAGAAGCAATAAAAACACTGCTATTCCTACAGGTGAAATTGAAATAGATGTTCAATCATTCAAGATATTAAACAAATCAGCTGTTCCTCCATTTACCATTCAAGATGATACTGATGGTGGAGATGATTTGAGAATGAAATACAGGTACCTCGACCTAAGAAGAAATGCTGTAAAGAGAAATTTGGAATTAAGATACGCCGTGAACCGTGCAGCTAGAAACTATTTGCACGAACAAGGCTTCATGGATATTGAAACTCCTTTCTTGATTAAATCAACTCCTGAAGGTGCTCGTGATTTTGTGGTGCCATCTAGAATGAACAGCGGACAATTTTATGCCCTACCACAATCGCCTCAAACATTCAAACAATTGTTAATGGTGAGTGGATATGACAGGTATTATCAGATTGTAAAGTGTTTCAGAGATGAAGATTTGAGAGCCGATAGGCAGCCAGAATTCACGCAAATCGATTGCGAGATGGCTTTTGTTGAGCAGGAAGACATTCTCAATATGTTTGAAAATTTGATCAAAAGAATTTTCAAAGATGTAAAGAACATCGACTATACTGAATCAGTTGAACGTACTACTTGGGAAGATGCCATGTGGACATACGGAAACGATAAGCCAGATATCAGGTTTGGCATGAAGATCTGTACCTTAAAAAAGCCCTCTTCAGTATACCTTAATAAACAAGATCACGCTGCCCTAATCAATGATGCAGGTTTCCCAGTGTTTGATGGAGCAGAAACAGTACTTGCAATAGCTGTTCCAGGTGGTGCTGCGTTCACAAGAAAGCAATTGGATGAATTAACTGAATGGGTAAAGCGTCCACAGATAGGAATGAAAGGACTGGCCTATATCAGATACAACGAAGATGGAAGCTTGAAAAGCAGCATTGATAAATTCTACAGTGAAGATCGCTTAAAACTAATTGCAGAGGCAACTGCTGCTCAAAAAGGTGATATCATTTTAGTGTTAGCGGGTGCAGAAGAAAGAACGCGCAAGGCAATGAGTGAGTTGCGACTTGAAATGGGTGAGCAATTGGGTCTTAGAAAGAAAGATGAATTTAAATTATTGTGGGTACTCGACTTCCCACTGTTTGAATATGCAGAAGAAGAGAATAGATGGGTTGCACGTCACCATCCATTCACCTCACCTAAGCCTTCACAAATTCAAACCATGATTGAAAATGATCCAAAGATCAGCGATGCCGCTAATTACCTATCACACCCCTATGCACAGATCAAGGCTAATGCCTATGATATGGTTTTGAACGGTAATGAAATTGGTGGCGGTTCAATCAGAATTTTTCAAAGAGAACTTCAGGAGAAAATGTTTGAAGCATTGGGCATGACACAAGAAGAAGCGCTACATAAGTTTGGATTCTTACTTGGTGCATTTGAATACGGTGCTCCTCCACATGGTGGAATTGCATTTGGATTTGATAGGCTTTGTTCAATTTTAGGAGGAAGTGAAAGCATTAGAGATTTCATTGCCTTCCCGAAAAATAATTCAGGTAGAGATGTAATGCTTGATGCACCATCAACTATCGATGATGCTCAGCTCAAAGAATTGTCCATCAACTTGAACGTAACTCAGAAGTAATACTTCCTAGCTTTTCAAAATAGGTTTAAGCTATTTCTTGTGGTGCTTTCTACTCCATACTTCATGGATAGGATCACCTTTTGAGCTTTTTCCTTTATGGTGCCAATCACCATCTTTGATTTCAGCATCAAAAGAAAGGGAAGCCCCTACTCTAGATGCATCTCTTGAGAAGAATTCTATTTGTTCAGTATACTGCCCATCTTTGAAGGTGTATGTTCCACCGCCTGTACCGAAGAACTCACCCGTTTCTGAATTTATAGCAGCCCACTGAAAACGAGTACCAGACATGATTTTAATTGTTTTTCTAGCACCTGGATTCATAGGCACCATATTTCCATTTTGATGACGACCCACAATTTGCCAGTTACCCGCTAATCCAGTTTTGCCATCATCTACTCTTGTCCACTCTTTTGATATCCCTTCAGCTGGAAGATGAAGCTTCTTGCCTTTTAATTTATGATCGTAACTAAATGATAATTTAACCTCATCTTTATTGTCCGTATTGAATTCAACTACACCAGAAATATTTTCTTGATCAACATTGATTCTTCCACCTCTTGTTCTGATAAATTTTTTATTGTCGACGTGGAATGTGCTCACCACAAAATAATTATCGACAATCGTCATGTATTGAATTGCTGTATCCAAATCTCTAACCCAAGCACCTTGTAAATCTTGCGCTTTAGATACAGAACAAAATAGAACCAACACGACTAACAATTTGACATATTTCATATTCTTGATTTGTGCTGCAAAAATAAGTGATTGGTAATTATAATTTTTTGATACGAATATTTCTGAACCTTACCACATCACCATGCCCAAGGAAGCCAATATGCCCCTTAGCATTCATCAAACCAGGATGTTTATTACCATCCATGGTGCCATTCTTTGAGGCCTCTTGAATATCTCCATCTAAGATGACTTGCCCGTTTAATATCACTTTTATTTTATTGCCTTTAGCAATAACCGTTTGGGTATTCCATTCTCCAGTCGGTTTCAAGTACCCCCTTTTCGCTGGTATTACGCCATAAACAGATCCATGATATTGATAGGGCTTTAACTTTTCATAAATGAGAGATTCGTTATCTAGAATTTGCAATTCCATTCCTTCATAAGCAGCATCACCTTCAGTTGGTGTTCGAATACCCAACCCATTATTGGCACCAGGAGTGAGCTGAAATTCGAAACGGTATTCAAAATCTGAAAACTGATCTGCCGTATAAAGATTGCCACCGCCTAATTCAGGATGTGTTACAATTACGCCATCTTCCAAAGCATAGCCAACTTTATTCCCAATCCACTTATCAAGATTTGTACCATCAAAAAGCATTTCAAATCCCTGTTTTTTTTCTTCATCCGATAGAACTGTATTGGTGTTAGCTTCTATTGGTCGGATATAAATATTTCTATACGCTACATAAGTACCGTGTGCCTGTAACTCAATTTGTTCTTTTACAAAAATGGGAAGAGTCCTATCCCAATAGTTTTCAAGCACCACCTCATCTGTCACCTTAACTCCATTTAGAAAAACAGTCACCTTATCCCCTTTCATGATGATGTGGAAATTATTCCACTCTCCTATTTTATGATCCGCGACGGCAAGTGGTTTATTTTGATTTTTTTGGTTGTTGTACAATCCACCAGAGCCAACCTGTGCACCTGCATCTCTTCTAGCTGTATCCCAAATCTGGACTTGAGGTGTTCCTCTCAGATAAATACCTGCATCTCCATTGGCTGTAATTTTCCAATCGATTAGCATTTCAAAATCACCATACTTTTCTTGCGTACACAAATTATCACCGTGACCAGTGAAAACCAATAATCCATTTTCTACTACCCAGTCGTTTTGCATTTTCATATTGGCCTCAGACTCTGCTTTCAATAATTCCTCAGGCTTCATCTTGGCTCTTGAAATTGGATTACCTACTAAGCCTTTCCAGCCCGTTAAATCTTTTCCATTAAACAACGATTCCCATCCATTATCATAGGGCAAAGCTTTTAAACGGTTCTTTAAAAGTTTACTAAGACTTACACTATCCGTACCGCCAATCAATGGCAACGCTTTTTCTAATACAGCTCTTGGCGCTCTTCCCCTTAAACTATTATCGCGAATAGCCATCCTTGCCATTATAGAAGCTGCCTGCTTTTGTAAGATTGGATCATCCAAATATTTTGATGTAACCATTAAAGCAGCGAAACTGGTAACCTTCTCCAATTGAGCTAAAATATTTCTCTTCGTAACAGGATCATTGGCCTGCTCCATTTGATCTTGAATTTTCAAAAGAAATCTTGGATCTTGAAAATTGACCAATCCAATTCTGCCTTTTGTAGAAGTTGCTTTGTTGTCGGGAAGAATAAAACCAAAATGATCTAACGCGGCCTGAATATGCATCTTCATTGGATCGACTGCTTTCGTCAATGCATTTGACAAGGCAGCTCTGGCAGTGGCAGAGTGTATAGCTGTTAGCGCACGAGCTGCTGGTCCAACATACACAGGATCTGATAAATATTTACCCAAGCTTAAAATCGAATTATCATCACCCAATGCACCCATCTCTTGTATCAAAAAATCTTTAGCATAAAAGGTCTTAACCAACTTCAATCCGCTGACCAAATTAATTGCAGTTGATGTACGAAGGGTTGCACTACTTTGTGCATGATGGACATAAGCATCAATTGCATATGTGGCTTTTAGCTTCAAAGAATCATCATCTAGCATTTTAAATACCACTTTCCAATCTTTTGATTGCCACCCCTCCATATTCTTCAGGATAGGCTGAATTGAACTTTGTTGTTGATAAGGGAATGAAGCTAATGCTTCGTCCACCTTAATCTGCTGTGCAAAAACAGAATAGAAACTAACAGATAGGTATATGAGTAGACTGATTGACTTTTTCATTGTAGTAGGTTATTTAGATGTTCCAAGGCGCACGCATTGCAGGATAGATTAAACGATTGGCTTCGTCATCACCTATGAATACTTGTTCAACCGGATCGAATTTTAAATTTCTACCCAACTGCAGTGCAATTTTTCCCATGTTGATGATGGTACAAGAACGGTGTCCATTTGATTCATTCAATGCAAATTTTTTCCTATAACGAACTGATTCAAGGAAATCCGTAACCTGTGGTTCAGGATCTGGCATCATAGCTAACTTATCTTCAAGATTTGGAATGGTAGATTTAAAACCATTGAATACTTTACCATTCGGACCTTCGATGTAGGGTACATTTGGATCTTTGGCTTCGCCATCCAATACAATTTTGCAACCATCATCGTATGTATAAGTGATTCTTCTGAAGGTACCACAGGCATCTGGGTGTTGCTGTTCAGCGTCTACTTCAACAGAAACGGGACTGGTTTCATCTTTCCCTAAAAAATATTGGATAGGATCTAAATAATGTTGCCCCATATCTCCTAAGCCACCCCCATCATAATCCCAATAGCCTCTAAATGTTCCATGCACCCTATGCGCATTATAGGGTTTGAATGGCGCTGGCCCTAGCCATCTTTCATAATCCAATGTTTCAGGAACAGGTTGTGTCTCTAATTGCGTCTTACCTACCCAATAAAACTTCCAATCAAACCCAGTATGCTTACTCACGGTGACTGTAAGAGGCCATCCCAATAAACCAGACTCGACTAATTTCTTGATGGGCTTTACTTTTGTTTTCATCCCATAGAAATTATCTTCAAACCTGAACCAAGTATTCAGCCTGAACATTCGTCCATATTGATTAACTGCCTCTACTACTCGTTTACCTTCCCCAATAGTCCTTGTCATTGGTTTTTCACACCAAATGTCTTTACCAGCCTTTGCTGCTTCAATTGCCATTATTCCATGCCAATGAGGAGGAGTGGCAATATGAACAATATCTACCTCAGGTAGTGCTATCAACTCTCTGTGGTCGTGAAAGGTTTTAACTCCACCACCTATACTAGCAGCAACTTCATTCAAATGCTTTTTATCTACATCGCATATTGCAACAACCCTTGTTCCAGCATAGGGAATGTGTCCACGTCCCATACCACCAACACCAATGATTCCTTTGGTGAGCTGATCACTTGGCGGAATATATCCTCTTCCTAAAACATGACGGGGTACGATAAAGAAACCGGCTGCAATGGCCGCACTGTTTCGGAGAAAGGATCTCCTACTTTTTTGAGATTTATTAGGCATATGGCAAATCTTGTTAGTCTTAAAGTTAATCAATAGCAGATGATTTTAGCCTATTTTTAAGCTAGATTTTTAAACACCTACTTTATGTTTAGACTCGCATGTATTCTTACTATTTCCTTGATAGGCTTCACAAACCTAGTTGCCCAAACTTTCACTGCTGGTGCATCACAAAAAAACATTAATCCTGATGCTGATTCACTTTATTTGGCAGGTGGAAAACCTAATCGTCCATTTATTGACATACATGATTCATTATACGTAAAAGCTGTTTACATCAAGAATAACAAAAATGATATCACACTACTCACATTCGATTGTATAGGATTACTTTACCCACAACTGATAGAGATAAGAGCAGAAATAAAAAAGAAACTTCCTCAAATAAATGCAGAACATATCGTAATGACTTCTACGCATACCCATGCTGGTCCGGATGTAGTTGGCATTTGGGGTAAAGATTTCATGCATACAGGCGTGAACCAAAAACACATGAAAAAGATAGTCAGTCAAGCAGTTGCTGCTATTCATGAGGCTTACACTAAAAAAGAGAATGCAACTTTAGTTTATGCAACTGGTGAATTTGGAAAGGATTGGGTAAAAAATATTTCGGAACCAGATGAAATTGACAGGTCGGTAAGTGTATTAAAACTACAAAATCAAAAAAATAAAAATATTGCTACATTAACCAATTTTGCCTGTCACCCAACTATAATGGATGATGCTACCACAGCAGCTAGCGCAGACTACCTATGGGGATACTACTCTTATCTAGATAAACAATCTGGCGGAGTCAACCTATTTCTGCAAGGTGCCATTGGTGGATGGATTCAACCAGAAGATGTTCCATCTTCTTTTGAAAATGCTGAACTGTACGGAACTTCATTAGCAAAATATGTTCTAGATATTTTAAAAAATGCTCAATCGAACTCATCACCATCTATAACGTTTGCTTCTAAACTGGTTAACTTTCCGGTAGTCAACCAGAATTTTAAACTGTTATCAAAAGCCGGAGTTATTGAAAGAGATTTTGGCGAAACAGTCGCTTCAGAAATTGCCTTCTTCAGCATTGGCGATTGTAGTTTTGCTACACACCCAGGGGAGACAGTCCCTGCAATGAGTTTTGCTTCTAAAAAAATGATGAAGAATAAAGGTGCGAGATTTGTAATGGGCCTTTCCCAAGACGCTTTGGGTTATATTTTAAAACCAAGCTTCTTCGATCCAAAAAACAATATACCACACAGTGAATACCTGACCGGCATGAGTATTGGACCAGAGACAATGCAGGTCATTCTACAAACTCTGCGTGAATTATCATCTAATTAAGAATCTTCTTTTTATTCCATTTTGCTGAAATAAAAAAAAGTAAGAACCCTGAAAGCACTGTAATCAGGCCAAAAATTGAAAATATTTTCAGTAAAAAATTTCCAAAATTATCCCGCCCCTGATAATCCATGGTATGCATCATCCATAAAAAATCAAATACCCGCCATTTATTGTTTCTGAATTTTTGAACTGTCCCTAACTCAGTAGCCACATATACTGTGGTATTTGTCGGATGTTCAAAAGTGATGGCATAAGCTGGCAATTCCCCTGACCTATACTCATGATGTGGATGAATTGAATCTACTTTTTCCACTGAAACAACTTTTGCCTCTTCTGCAAAATATCTTTTTGCCACATTAACTGCTTCTTGCTCAGAAAGAGGTGGTCTCAAATTTCCTGTCTGAGCATCAGCCAAATGATTCATCAAATCATGATGATCTGTATGTGTGCTCATCTCATGCATTGCAGAAATACATCTGATTTGGTAATAAGGCTTACCTAATATGTCTATCAATTGAATAGATACCAATGAATCTACTTGATGTACTTTTTTGATTGAATCTAAAACTATTGAGGGTGATACTAACCCTATTGAAGAACTTAAGAGCGGAACTCGTTTCTTTTGAAAATCACCATGTACTTCATCTATATCATTCCAACTGAAATATAGACCACCAATGGTCCATAACAAAAATTGTATCCCTAATAATAGTCCTAAATAACGATGGGATTTTCTGATATAAAAATGCTTACTCTTTGCCATAAACTTCTTTTTCTAAAAATTCATTTAATTCACCATTTGCAAAATGATTGTATTCTTCTAGGCCTTTTTGCATGTTGGCAAAACGACCATGCCCCATTTCAATTGCTTTTCTAATTAGCGGAATGCACCTTACTGTGATTTTTTTAGAATAATACAGTGAAATACTTTCCCATTTATGATCAATATAAGGATTGGATATGCGATCAAAAACAGCATTACTGAATTGATCGATTAATGTTTCATTTATTAATGGGTCAGCATTTAGAACAAGCCTTATCTCTTCCATAAGTGCTATAACATAAGACTTAAAATCATCATCCTGAATAGCCTCTCTAACATAAGTAAATCCTAATCGCATAGCATAAGCACAGTTAAAACTATGAGTGGCATTCAACAACCGAAGTTTCAATTCCTTATAGACATACAAGGCATCTACAAGTTTGCATCCTAAATTTTCATCAAAAAAATTTAATTTATCTCGAATTACATCGCCTTTGTCTTCAATTGCCCACAAAGCAAAGGGCTCTGACATGATCATCAAATCATCCTTATAGCCTATTTGCTTTTCAGCTTCTATATGCAGTGTGTCAGACAACTTACCAGGCACTATTCTATCTACCAAAGTATTACAGAAATAATTTGCTTGATTTAACCACTCAATAAACTCATTACTCAACTGGTTATATCTTGCCAGCCTATTTAAAATATCCAATAATTGATCAGCATTGTTGTCGATAAGCTCAGTTGGTAAAATTATAAGTCCACGCTGCTGATCACCTTTATAAAAGACATAACGTTGATAGAGAACTGCTAATAATTTTCCGGGAAATGATTTTGGCAAAACATTTATTATTGCCTCTTCTTCAAATACAATACCTACTTCTGTTGTATTTGATATGACGATTTGCAAATCTGGTGAAATTGAAAATTTTAACACCTCATCCCAATTGTCTTCTGCATGTAGGCACCTTGAAATTGATGTATTAATATGCATTTTTTCAATCAACTTGCCCTGATCTATCCCCTTGATTAAATGTGTAAATAAATTGTCTTGGTCGCTATATGCAATACTAACTGGCCCAGGCGTTGATTTAACCATTACTATGCGGCCTTTAAATTTTCCCTGCTTATTGGCAACATCAATAAAATAATCAGGCAATGCACGTAACAAGACTCCTGTTCCAAATTGCAGCACTTTTTCTGGATAATCAAGCACAGGCAATTCATCATTATCTGCAATAGCACGATATAATTCCTTATTTAATTTCTCCATATCGCCTCCTTTAAAACAATTGCAGCTCCCAATGAACTACCTTGAGAAAGCTCTGAAGCAGTAACTAGCTTATTTGGGTAAACGCGCTTTAGTAATTTCATAAACAACTTATTTTTTGCAAATCCCCCATCGACCACTATTTCATCTACATCAGCTGATTGAAGCACCCAATCGGCTGAAAGTTTCTGTCTAGCAATAAGCTCATCCATCATTACAAAATAGGATGTTCTTGCATCACTACAATTTAAAAACTCCTTATTGTCTGGATGCTTTAACAATAAACTAAGATCTTCATCACTATAATTAGTGTGAAGAATTTCATCAATAGTTAGATTGAAATGATCGGCGATTTTCGCTACATTTTCTTGATGGATTTGTCCACCAAAAAATCTTGCAGCTTTAATTGGCTTGCCGCTTGGTTGTAAGTAACAGAGGCAGTCGTTTTTCAACTCCTCTTGTAACAATGGTGAATTATTGAATGGATTTAGACTGATGCACCAAGTGCCTGTAGATAATAACAGAAACCTATTCTTTTTTTCCAGCAGATAAGGAACCACAGCTGCAGAACTATCATGAAGTCCAGTACCAACAATAAGCTCTTTACCATTTATTTGAACTGAAGTATGGAATTTATTAGCCAATGGAGGCAAATATTGATCAAGCTGCTCATCTTTTAACCATTGCTGGTAAGCATTCTTATCAAAATCCCAGAAATTAGTATGACACCCAATACTGGTCAGTTCAGTATAGAATTGCCCAGAAATTAGCGAAGCCAAATATTGAGGTAAATGAAGCACAGTGGCAAGCGACTCCATTTTTTCCGGTTGTTCTTTTTTTAAACGATACAATTGCATACCTGAATTGAGACTACCTAGAACAGGTGATGCAGCTGACCTAGAAAAGTTTTCTTGACCGCCATATTGTTCGTAGAAGTTATCTAATAGCAGTTGTGGATAGGGTTTTAGGTAATTGTATAACGGCGTCAAAACATCTCCGTGAGTATCTAAATAAACGAGACTTGCACCGTATGCGGAAAAATTTACACCTCGAATGCTGTAACGTTTATCAGCTAAAACTTCTTGAAAGGAATCTAAAATAAAACTGGTGAGCAAATCAATATCCTCTGCTGGAAATCCATCTTCATCTTTAGTCTCAGTAAGCTCAACAGACTTAGCACTAATTACTTCCAAGTCTTCATTAAAGAGCAGGACTTTTTTATTGGTTTTTCCTATATCGAAAATGAGAATTACTTCTATTGGATTCATTGCAGACACTATAAACCTGTAGCTTTTGATGTATTGCCTCTCTCCTTAATTAGTTCACCTCTCACATTTAACTTTCGATACAATCCCAATGGATCTATTGAGGCTCCATTTCTTAGTCGCGCTTCTGCAACAATGGCACGAACATCCGTCCTGAAGGCATTTTGCAAGATCTCCTGACATTTTACAACATCATTATGCATGCGCGCTTCTTCTAAGGCATGATCATCAACAAGCAATGCTTGAGCATATGCAATTTGAATAGCTTCAACAGATTGTAAAAGATCTTCCAATGGATCTTTGATGTTGTGCGAAGCATCTATCATCCATCCCAAATCCAGAGCATGATCCATACCACGTGCATTCATTCCTTCAACCAATTCACGGAAGATGAGGAATAATTGATACGGCCTGATTGACCCTACCGTTAAATCATCATCCCCATATTTTGAATCATTAAAATGAAAGCCACCTAATTTATTTTCCATTAACAATAGAGCAACGATTTGCTCAATATTGGCATTGGGTAGATGATGTCCTAAATCGACTAATGTATATGCCTTTGGTCCTAATTTATTGGCCAACAAAAGTGATTGGCCCCAATCCCCGACAGTCATTGAATAAAAGTTAGGCTCAAAAGCTTTATACTCAATAAAAAGTTTCCAGTCTGCTGGAAGCACATGGTAAATTTCTTCTAAGCTTTCCAACACATGCTGAAAAGCTTTTCTAAAATTAAGTTGACCAGGAAAACAGGATCCATCAGATAACCATACGGTTAATGATTTAGAACCCAGCTCTACACCATATTTGATGACATCCATGTTATGTGTAATGGCTTGCTTCCTGACCGACTTATCTACATGTTGCAACGAACCATATTTATAACTGTGTTGCTGATGAGGTTGATCTTGAAAAGTATTTGAATTCATGGCATCAAATCTTAAACCATGTTCATTAGCCAAAGCACGAATATGAGCAGGATCAGAAGGTATATCCCATGGAATATGCAAGGATATTGCACCACTTGATTTATTTAAACTGTGTATCAATCCTACATCTTCAATTTTTTGTTCCAGATTGGAAGGTTCACCTCCTATAGAAAAACGACCGAAACGTGTTCCTCCTGCACCTAAGGCCCAACTGGGTATAGCCACTTGGAATCTGCACAATTGCTCAATTATTTTTTCAAGACCATCATTAGTAGCTGAGAGATATGAAAATTTCTGCTCATGACTAGCTTGTAAATCATGGTTGTATTGATCGATAGCTGACTGTAGAATTTTCATTTGATTTCTTTCATTTGTTAAACGTGTAAACTATTCCCATAGCCCACTACTAAAACGGACAAGATGATCACTATAATACCAGCAAGTATTGTATTAGATGTTTTCTTTTTTACCCCTTTCCATTCTCTTAGGATAAGCCCCCACATATTTGCCACTAATATGATAAAAGCCATGTGTAAAATCCATGAACTCGGACCATTACCTAATTTACTTTCACCCATGCCATAGAAGAAGAACTGTAAGAACCAAGTAGTACCTGCAAGTGCTGAAAAAATGTAGTTACTTACCAAAGGTGAAGACTTCTTGGTATAATCACCAAAGGAATTGTTCTTAAAATTAAGAATCAAGCACCATACCAAATTTGTTGTTAGTCCACCCCAAAGCAATACCACATAAACAACATTGTTTCTATAAAGAAATTCTCCTTGATCTGGATTAGCAGTCACCCACAAATCATTAGCAACACTTGCCATTGATTGTCCAGCTTCTAATCCAAAATTAAAGCAAGCGCTAAGCACACCTGATACTATGGAGACCAACATTCCTAAACCAAACTTATACTCTGTCTTTGCACTACCCCCATGCGGATCTGTACTTGTAGTTTGCAATTCTTTTTCTTTCATTACACCAGCCTTGCCACTGATGATGATACCAAGTACACAAATCAATAAACCTGCCAGAACAGTCAATCCCCACGTTGAGGAAACCATTTGCGAAAAAGTATCTTTCCCAGCAACTGCACTAAAGTCATAATAGATCGCAGGAATGATAGCGCCGAAGACCATACAAAGTCCAAGTATAATACTGCTCCCCAAAGAAACACCCAAATACCTAACCCCTAATCCATAGGTTAGTCCACCAATCCCCCACAGCACACCAAATAAAAAAGTATATCCAATAATTGATCCGCTTGTTCCACTGATAATTTCTGCAAAGCCAGGAATAGTAAGGTAAGCAGCTAAAGGGGGAACAATCAACCAAGAAAATAAACCGCCGATTATCCAATAGCTTTCCCAATTCCAGCCCTTTACTTTTTTGTAAGGAATATAAAAGCTACCTGATGCGAATCCACCAATGAAATGGAAAAGTACGCCTAGAATGACTTGCATAAACTAGCTGGGTTAAGGGTTATAACACTATTAGCTAATTTAATGATTCAAAAGATCATTCCATCATTCTTAAGGGTATATATTTCAGCTGATTTATGCCTGCTGTGGATGTAAAACTTACTTTGTCAAAAGGATGGGAAGGAAATACAATAGAAGTCATAGTTGTCAGCCCTTGGTCTGCGAATAATTCAATTGATGCAACATCTACAATAAGTGTCAAGTCCAATTTCTTTTCTTTGGTTAAACGTGGTGCAACATGACGAGCAGCAAACTCTTGGTGAAAATATTTTTTACCTGCATTTGTCCTGTCGATATAAAACTGATTGGAACTCTGATCGAACCCTACTATTACTTTTTCACCAGCTTCATTAGATACAACAAAAGAAAAATCATTAACTTCTGGCATTTCCAATGTTACCTTAAATGGAAATGAAACTTTACCCTGATTAACACCCAATTGAATTGACGTATTGGGTTTTGCATATTGTTTATTGAACGATCCAATAGAATAGTTATTTAATTCATTTACTGGAACAGAGGCTATTCTATAGTCATTACCTACTTTCAGCAGCTTTAACTCTCTTGGAATCGTGCATGCACTTCTCCAAGTTTCTGTTGGTACCACATTAGCATACATCCAATTACTCATCCAACCTATAAACAACCTTCTACTACCCGTGTTTGACCAAGTAACGCCTGCGTATTCATCCGGACCATAATCTAACCACTTAGTTTGTTTCGATAGTGGTTGAAATATCTTTCCATCAAATTGACCAAGAAAATATTGGGTAGCAGAACCTTTATTCGGACCACCTGGATTGAGATTAACCAATAATGCCCAGATGGTTTTACCATCCACTTCCATTGGAAAAAGATCGGGGCACTCCCAAACACCTCCATGTTCTCCAGCGTCAAGCCCAAATTCACTTTCTTTTTCCCAATCTTTCAAATTACTGGAAGAATAAAAATGAATGCGATCCAATACGGCAAGGGTCATGACCCACTTTTTAGTTTGTTCATGCCACATCACCTTTGGATCACGAAAATCACGTATACCCGGATTTTTAAGTACTGGGTTCCCTTTATACTTCTCCCAAGTCTTTCCATTATCGAGACTATATGCCAATCCTTGTGTTTGAAAATCTACTGCACCTTTATCCGCTTTTTCTTGGTTATGATAAGTGAAAATGGCCACTAAAGGTTGTTCTCCATTTGATCCAAAACCAGTTGTATTGTTTACGTCAACTACTGCACTACCGGAAAAAATAGTGCCGTTGCCATCTGGGTAAAGGGCTATTGGCTCATGCTTCCAACTGATCATGTCTTTGCTCGTTGCATGACCCCAATGCATTGGTCCCCATACAGATGCATTTGGATTATGCTGATAAAAAAGATGATACACACCATTGTTATAAACCATTCCATTCGGATCATTCATCCAACCTTTTGCTGGTGTAAAATGTATTTTAGGGCGATGTATCTCATCTGTTTGAATACTCATCACTTGAGCTTTTGGCTGAACTTTGAATAGACAAATTATTAAGAGCGAAGAGACCCCTATTTTTAGTTTCATATCTGTATTATTGAAAAATTCAAGTTATAGAGTAAATTTATTGGAATTTAAATGCTGAACCATGATAAGACGTCTCTTTTTATTCACCTTTATTTTTGTACTTATTGAGGTAGATGCATTTGCACAACCGGTGACAGACGACTTGATGAAAACTATTTTAAATAGCGTTCAGCAATCAGTCACTCAAAAAATAACCAACAACCCTAATGAATACAGGGTTCAAATAATTTACACGCAAATTGACAGAACGAAAAAAGGCAAACTTGATTTCAAGAATTATCATTTTAATGTAGATCCTAATCTTTATTTTAATCCAGCATCGATGGTTAAAATGCCATTGGCTTTTTTATCACTGGAAAAACTGAATGAACTCAACAAGCCTGGTGTAGATAAGTATACAAGAATGGAGTACGATAGTAATTATGTGCGACAGGTTGCGATGAAAAATGATTCTAGTGCAGAATATGCTTACCCAAGTATTGCACATTTTATCAAAAGAGCTTTACTGATTTCAGAAAACGACCCTTACAACAGAATGTATCAATTCCTTGGACAACAAGATGCAAACAGAAAACTACTTGATAAAGGCTATACGTCTAGCAGGATAACTAGACAATTCATGGGATACACAGAAGAACAAAATCGCCACACCAATGGAATCAAGTTTCTAGATAAAGAAGGAAAAATCATCTACACGCAACCTCCACAATACAATA
>JACCDI010394154.1_pt1 | contig 33145 bp, 27 predicted proteins | sample 7442791 | NCBI WGS metagenome assembly JACCDI01 (sample SAMN15323434, study PRJNA562643) | freshwater metagenome | isolation source: river surface water | place: USA:Blue River Watershed | collected 2017-08-15
AAGACCGCCGCAATGTCTTTGGCCGTCTTTTCGGCCATCGCGGCGTCCACCGCCTCGACCATAACCCGCACGACCGGCTCTGTCCCAGAGGGGCGAATCAGGATTCTTCCCTTCTGATCCAGCGCGGCAAGGGCCGCATTACAGGCATCGACGACGGCAGGAATCTTCTGCCAGTCCAGCCCGGGACGTGCAGGGACATTGATCATCGTCTGTGGATAACGCTCAAAATCGGCCACCAGCGATGCAAGGGGCTGCTTGGCGCGAACGATCGATGCCAGGACTTGTAGGGCGCTCACAATGCCATCCCCAGTCGTATGCTGGTCCAAACAGAGGATATGGCCAGAAGACTCGCCCCCTAGCGTCCAGCCAGTCTCTTTGAGCATTTCAAGGACATAGCGATCGCCGACCTTCGAGCGACGAAAATCCACGTGCATCTGAGATAAGGCTCGCTCAAACCCAAGGTTGGTCATCAGTGTGCCGACCACCCCTGGGACGGCATTCACCCCCGCATGCTGAATCCGGTCACGAATGATGGCAAAGAGCAGCTGGTCCCCATCAAAAATAGACCCGGTGCGATCGACCATGATCAGACGGTCACCGTCGCCATCTAACGCGATACCGTAGTCTGCCTTCTCGGCCAGTACGCGATGAGCGAGCGTTTGCGGATGGGTCGCGCCGACCCCGTGGTTGATATTGAAGCCATCCGGTTCATGACCGATCACGATCACCTCTGCCCCTAATTCATGAAACACGGGTGGTGCAACGTGATAGCCCGCCCCGTGGGCGCAGTCAATTACAAGCTTTAACCCGCGCAAAGAAAGGTGTGCAGGAAATGTGTTCTTACAAAACTCAATGTATCGGCCTGATGCGTCATTTAATCGACGAACCTTCCCTAGATCACTGGAACTCACACACGATAAGGCGCCATCAATTGCGGCTTCAATCTCTTCCTCAATCAGATCAGAGAGCTTTTCGCCCTGGCCATTGAAGAACTTAATGCCGTTGTCATCAAAGGGATTGTGCGAGGCACTGATGACAATCCCGGCGGTCAGACGAAGCGCCTTGGTCAGATAAGCCACCGCAGGCGTGGGCATCGGGCCGACCAGGAGCACATCGACCCCAGCAGCGCTAAAGCCAGACTCCAGCGCGGATTCCAGCATGTAGCCCGAAATCCGCGTGTCCTTGCCGATCAGTACCGTGGGGTGCCCCGCACCTTTTTCGGCGTGACCGGTAAAGATCTTGCCCGCGGCTAAGCCTAGACGAAGGACAAAGTCAGGGGTGATCGGCGCCTGGCCAACCTTGCCTCGAATTCCATCAGTTCCGAAATACTTTCTTGCCATAGGGGGATTTTACGTGCTGCGCTCTGAAAGACCATTCCAGACGTTGAGCGCCTGAACAGTCTGAGCGACATCGTGCACCCGAAGAATTTGGGCACCCTTTTCTGCGGCCCACAAGGCGGCCGTAACGCTGCCTGCCACGCGATCAACGGGCACAGGAGGCGCCTGTGGATCAATCAGGTGCCCAATCATGGTCTTTCGAGAGACGCCGATCAGCGTGGTCTGCTGGGCCGATAGATTAGGGATTGCCTGCATCAACGCTAAGTTGTGGGCAAACGTCTTACCAAAACCAAATCCGGGGTCAATGACGATCCTGGCCCGATCGACGCCTTTCGCAACAAAGGCGTCTCGCTGGGCCAAAAGGAACTGGGTTACCTGGGCGACCACATCGGCATAGACAGGGGTCTGCTGCATCGTCTTGGGCTCACCGAGCATATGCATGATGCACAGGGCCGCATTGGATGTCGCCGCAATGGAAAAAGACTCTGGATCCCGAAAGCCATTCACGTCGTTAATGAGATCAACCCCGATGGCTAAGGCCTCGCGCATGACCTGAGGTCGTCGGGTATCAATGGACACCGGTACTCCGAGGTCACTCAGCCCCTCCAGCACCGGTAGCACCCGATGTAGCTCCTCCTCGACCGAGACAGGCTCCGCACCGGGTCGTGTGGACTCGCCACCGACGTCCAGAATGTCTGCCCCCTGATCGACAAGCCGCTTGGCATAGTCGATTGCCTGATGAGCGCCAGAGAACTGCCCGCCGTCTGAAAAGGAATCCGGTGTCGTATTGACAATACCCATGACCAAGGGCCGTCGAAGATCAAACGATCTGCGCCCACAAAGAAAAACCGGCGGGGTTTCCGCCGGTTTTGACTGCGCCACGAAGGTCGCCTGCATCATTGCAACTGATGCCCCGACTTAGGCTGGTGCAGCAGCATTCGGTGCAACGCCTGTCGGGCCAGGACCGGAGTTCGGAGTGTTACCCGACCCAGCCTGCTTTGGCGGACGTGGGGGGCGGCCTTCAACGATATCGTCGATCTGGTCGGCATCAATCGTTTCCCACTCCAAAAGTGCATTGGCCATGGCGTGCATCTTTTCCTTGTGCTCTTCGATGATCTTGCGAGCCACTGCGTACTGGTCATCGATGATTCGGCGGATTTCGCTGTCCACCTTTTGCATCGTGCTCTCCGAGACATGGGTTGTCTTGGTGACCGAGCGACCCAAGAAGACCTCGCCTTCATTCTCGGCATAGACCATCGGACCCAGCGTGTCGCTCATTCCGTAACGCGTCACCATGTCACGGGCCAGCGCCGTGGCACGCTCAAAGTCATTTGAGGCGCCAGTCGTCATCTGATTCATGAAGACCTCTTCAGCAATACGTCCACCAAAGAGCACTGAGATCGTATTCAACATACGCTCTTTGTCCATGCTGTAGCGATCGCCTTCGGGTAGCTGCATCGTGACGCCAAGCGCGCGACCACGCGGAATAATCGTGACCTTGTGCACGGGGTCTGTCTTGGGCAGCATGCGCGCCACCAGCGCGTGACCGGACTCGTGATAGGCCGTGTTCTTGCGCTCTTCTTCCGGCATGACGATCGAGCGACGCTCTGCGCCCATCATGATCTTGTCTTTGGCCTTCTCGAAATCGTTCATCTCAACAACGCGACCGTTACGGCGAGCAGCAAAGAGCGCGGCTTCGTTTACGAGGTTTGCGAGATCAGCACCCGAGAATCCTGGGGTTCCGCGCGCCAGAATATCCGCACGGACATCGGCAGCAATCGGCACCTTGCGCATGTGAACGTTCAGGATCTGCTCACGACCGCGAACATCGGGCAGGCTGACAACGACCTGACGGTCGAAGCGACCGGGGCGCAGAAGCGCAGGATCCAGCACATCGGGGCGGTTAGTCGCAGCAATCACAATGATGCCCTGGCCGGTTTCAAAGCCATCCATCTCGACGAGCATCTGGTTTAACGTCTGCTCGCGCTCGTCGTTTCCGCCACCAAGGCCAGCGCCACGCTGGCGACCAACGGCATCGATCTCATCGATGAAGATGATGCAGGGGGCGTGTTTCTTTGCCTGCTCAAACATGTCACGGACACGCGCTGCACCCACACCGACAAACATCTCAACGAAGTCCGAACCAGAGATCGAAAAGAAAGGGACTTTGGCTTCGCCTGCAATCGCCTTCGCCAGGAGGGTCTTACCGGTACCCGGCTGACCGACCATCAAAACACCGCGAGGAATGCGGCCGCCAAGTTTTTGAAACTTTGACGGATCCCGCAGGAATTCCACCAGCTCCTGAACGTCTTCTTTTGCCTCATCACAGCCTGCGACGTCAGCAAAGGTCACTGCGTTCGTACTCTCGTCGAGCATGCGGGCACGCGATTTTCCAAAGGAGAATGCGCCCCCTTTACCGCCACCTTGCATCTGACGCATAAAAAATACCCAGACGGCGATCAAGAGCAGCATCGGAAACCAGGACACAAAAATGCTCATGAGCAGCGATGGTTCTTCTTCTGCTTTTGCAGAGACACGCACACCGTACTTCATGAGATCAGAGACCATCCACAGGTCTTGCGGTGCATTGACCGTAATCTGGCGCTCATCCGAGGTCAGCGCACGAACAGTCCGACCCTCGACGATGGCGGACTTAATCCGGCCCTGACGAGCATCTTCCATAAACTGGGAATACGGAACTTCCGGACCCCGGGCCTGACGGGTATCGAACTGTCGAAACACCGTGAACAGGACCAGCGCAATCACCATCCAGATGGCTGCCTTGGGGATCATGTTGTTCAAAGGACTGCTCCTTAAAAAAACCAATGAAAGCCGGGGCCTAAAAGCCCCAGGGAGTTACTTAGATTCTATGCCTGAGGCTAAGTTTCCTCAATGAGATTTTTTCTTCCCACCCCAGTCAAATGGCGTCAGTTCGCCGTTTTTCAAGGGCAAAGCCCTCACCAAACGACGGAATTAGCCTATTTCTGAGGTTTTAGTCGCCGGCCCAGCAAGAAAGTCTCAGACGACTGAGCCCGGGATGCAGGCGGTTTTCTCGGGGAAACCGAGACAAAGTGTCGCTTAAACAGCTCCACTAACTGGCTGTAGCCGCTGCCATTAAAGGTCTTCACCAGAAGCGCGCCCTCGGGCTTTAAGTGACTGAGCGAGAATTCGAGCGCCAGTTCACAGACATGCATCACCCGGGCCGCATCCGCGGATTCCACACCAGAAAGATTCGGGGCCATATCGGAGATCACGAGATCCACCTTTTCTCCGCCAAGGCGATCACCAAGATCCTTGGCAACCGACTCTTCACGAAAATCACCCTGAATGAACTCGACATCTGCAATGGGCTCCATGGGCAGGATATCGAGCGCAATGATCCGCCCCAGCACCTTCTTACCGGGATCGTCCCCGCGCTTCACGGAGAGAATTTCGCGGACTACCTGCGACCAGCTTCCCGGCGCACTACCCAAGTCCACGATCGTCATTCCTGGCTTGATCAGCTGATCTTTTTCGTGGATTCCCAACAGCTTAAAGGCGGCGCGGGATCGATAACCTCTGGCCTGCGCCTGACGGACATAAGGGTCCGTCAGATGCATGTGCATCCACTGCGGGTTGAACTTGTTCTTCTTATTCGTAGCGGACGTCAAGGATCTCAACCTGACGCGCCCCACCCGGCGCGTGGACCGTGGCGACATCGCCAACCGACTTGCCGATCAGGGCTCGGGCGATTGGGCTGGAGATCGAAATCTTGTGTTGCTTCAGATCAGCTTCGTCATCTCCAACGATCTGATAGGTCAGCTGCTTGTCGGTATCTAGTTCAGTGAGCTCCACCGTCGTCCCGAAGACCACCCGGCCATCCCGTTCAATCTCGGCGGGGTTAATGATCTGGGCATGGGAAAGCTTCGACTCCAGCTCAGCAATACGGCCTTCGATAAAGCCCTGCCGCTCCTTGGCCGCATCGTATTCAGCGTTCTCTGAAAGATCCCCTTGCGCACGCGCCTCGGCGATCGCATTAATCACTGCGGGACGCTCCACATGCTTTAAGTGGTTGAGCTCTGCCTTCAGCAGTTCTGCACCACGAACGGTTAATGGGGTTGTACTCATGACAAAGCCTTTATTTTCTTGTGCATTGACTGCACATCAATCACCGACATCGACGCATCTGACAGATGGCGAATGCCCTCGACCGCTGCGCGCGCCCCAGCAATCGTGGTGTAGGTGGTCACACGAGAAGCAAGCGCTGTCGTTCGAATCGACCGGGAGTCTGCGATTGCAGAGCGCTTTTCTTCAACGGTGTTAATCACAAACTGTACATCACCGTTTTTGATCATGTCCACCACATGCGGGCGGCCTTCCGTCACCTTATTCACCGACGTGACCGGAATGCCGGCTGCAGAAATGGCGGCAGCAGTGCCACGCGTGGCGAGAAGCTTAAATCCGAGATCAGCAAGCATCTTGGCAATCTCTACCGCCGCTGGCTTATCCGCGGCTTTCACGCTAATAAAGGCACTGCCCTTGGTCGGTAGACGAATTCCTGCGCCCAGCTGGGACTTCACAAAGGCTTCGGCAAACGTATCCCCCACGCCCATGACCTCGCCGGTGGATTTCATTTCAGGGCCAAGAATCGTGTCCACCCCAGGGAACTTCACAAAGGGGAAGACCGCCTCTTTCACTGAGTAATACGGCGGATTGATCTCCCCGCCAATACCCTGAGCATCCAGACTACTTCCCAGCATGGCCCGGGCAGCAACCTTGGCTAACGGAATACCGGTTGCTTTCGAGACATAGGGAACCGTCCGTGAGGCACGAGGATTGACCTCGAGCACATAGACCGTTCCGTTCTGAATCGCGAACTGAACGTTCATCAGACCCACTACATTCAAGGCCCGAGACATCTGGGCCGTCTGACGCTTTAGCTCCTCGATCATGTCAGGAGATAACGAGAACGGCGGCAGACTACAGGCCGAGTCCCCTGAGTGAACCCCGGCCTGCTCAATGTGCTCCATCACCCCGCCGATAAATACACGCTTACCGTCAGACAGGCTATCGACATCCACCTCAATGGCATCGTTTAAGAAACGGTCCAGTAACACAGGCGAGTCGTTTGAGACTTTGACGGCCTCTCGCATATAGCGCTCAAGGTCCCGCTGCTCATGAACGATCTCCATCGCCCGCCCACCTAAGACATAACTCGGGCGAACTACTAAGGGGTAGCCGATCTCTTGTGCCAGACGAATCGCCTCCTCCTCGGTGCGCGCCGTCCGGTTAGGCGGCTGACGCAGCTCAAGCTTCATGAGCAGCTTCTGGAATCGCTCACGGTCTTCAGCAATATCAATGGATTCAGGCGACGTCCCCACAATCGGGACACCAGCGGCTTCCAGCGCCTTAGCGAGTTTCAACGGTGTCTGACCGCCGTACTGCACGATCACACCGATCGGCTTCTCTTTATCGACGATCTCCAGCACATCTTCGAGCGTCAACGGCTCAAAGTAGAGTCGATCGGAGGTGTCATAGTCGGTGGATACCGTCTCAGGATTACAGTTGACCATGATGGTCTCAAAGCCATCTTCACGCAGCGCCATCGCCGCGTGGACACAGCAGTAGTCAAACTCAATACCCTGGCCGATCCGGTTGGGGCCACCGCCCAAGACCATCACCTTCTTCCGATCAGTGGGCTGTGACTCGCACTCTTCTTCGTAGGTGGAATAGAAGTATGACGTCTTCGTTGAAAACTCTGCCGCACAGGTATCGACACGCTTATAGACCGGACGAATATTCAGTGAGTGACGAAGCTTGCGAACCTCGCCTTCGGTGGTATCCAGCAGATACGCCAGACGACGATCCGAGAATCCCTTGCGCTTAAGTGTTCGCAGCGTCTCAGCATCAAGGTCGGCCAAGGTGCGCTTATCGAGCTCAAGCTCAATATCGATAATCTCTTTGATCTGGACCAGGAACCAGGGGTCGATCTTGGTGAGCTGATAGACCTCTTCAATCGTGAAGCCTTCTGCAAAGGCATCGCCCACGTACCAGATCCGCTCAGGACCTGGCTCGCCAAGCTCTTCCTCGATCCGTTCACGATCAGTCGTCTTCTGGTTCATCCCATCGACGCCCACTTCAAGGCCACGCAGCGCCTTTTGGAAGGATTCCTGGAAGGTGCGGCCCATGGCCATCACCTCGCCGACTGATTTCATCTGAGTCGTGAGATGAGAATCAGCGAGCGGAAATTTCTCGAACGCAAAACGCGGGACCTTGGTCACGACGTAGTCGATCGATGGCTCAAACGATGCCGGGGTTGCGCCACCGGTGATATCGTTTTTCAGTTCGTCAAGGGTGTAGCCAACCGCAAGCTTCGCGGCGACCTTGGCAATCGGGAATCCAGTAGCCTTGGACGCCAAAGCAGACGAACGCGACACCCGTGGGTTCATCTCAATCACGATCAGACGGCCATTTTCGGGGTTCACCGCAAACTGAACGTTCGATCCGCCCGTGTCCACACCAATCTCACGCAGAATCGCAATCGATGCGTTTCGCATGACCTGGTATTCCTTGTCGGTCAGCGTCTGCGCCGGCGCTACAGTAATCGAATCGCCGGTGTGAATCCCCATCGGGTCTAAGTTTTCAATCGAGCAGACGATGATGCAGTTGTCCGCACGATCGCGAACCACTTCCATCTCAAACTCTTTCCAACCGATCAACGACTCTTCAATGAGGAGCTCGGATGTCGGCGAGGCTTCAATGCCACGCTTACAGATGGTCTCAAACTCTTCAGCGTTGTAGGCGATACCACCGCCGGTTCCCCCGAGGGTAAAACTGGGACGAATGACCAACGGAAAGCCGCTGCCGCCAGTGATCGCCGAGATCTCGCGCTGCACGGCCCAGGCTTCATCAAGCGTGTGGGCAATACCGGATTTCGCAGAGTCCAGACCGATCTTCGTCATGGCGTCTTTAAACTTCAGACGATCTTCGGCCTTCTCGATTGCTGCTTCATTCGCACCAATTAAGGCAACACCAAATTTTTCAAGCACGCCGTTACGCGCAAGATCGAGCGCACAGTTCAATGCAGTCTGCCCGCCCATGGTGGGCAGCAGTGCGTCAGGCCGCTCTTTTTCAATGATCTTGGCGACCACCTGCCAGGTGATCGGCTCGATATAGGTGACATCAGCGGTCTCGGGGTCCGTCATGATGGTCGCAGGATTACTGTTGACCAGAATGACCTTGTAGCCCTCTTCTTTGAGCGCCTTACAGGCCTGCGCCCCGGAGTAGTCAAACTCACAGGCCTGACCAATCACGATCGGACCTGCCCCAATAATCAGGATTGATTTGAGGTCTGTGCGCTTAGGCATGCTGACCTCCCTTGCCTTTCGATGTCATCAGATCGATAAACCGATCAAAAAGTGGGCCAATGTCATGCGGACCTGGGCTTGCCTCGGGGTGACCCTGGAAACAAAACGCCGGCACATCGGTTCGGGCAAGCCCCTGAATCGACTGGTCAAAGAGTGAGACATGCGTTACTCGCAAATGGGCAGGCATCGACGTTGGGTCCACCGCGAAACCATGGTTCTGGGACGTAATAAACACGCGCTTGGAGTCCATGTCCTGCACCGGGTGGTTTGCCCCGTGATGCCCAAATTTCATCTTCAATGTCTTTGCGCCTGAGGCCAACGCCATGATCTGGTGGCCAAGACAGATTCCAAACACAGGCAGTCGCTTGTCCATTGCAGCCTTGGCGGCGGCAATCGCGTAATCACAAGGTTGCGGATCTCCGGGACCATTCGATAAAAATAGACCATCGGGCTTTAATGCCTCGATCTCAGCAAAGCCTGTCTGTGCAGGCATCACGGTGACCTTGCAGCCACGGTCTACGAGCATACGAAGAATGTTCCACTTCACGCCAAAGTCGAGTGCGACCACATGGAACCGAAAGTCTTTGCTAGCAATATGTCCTTCACCCAGGCGCCAGCTCCCTTCGGTCCAGTCATAAGACTTGGTAGTCGACACCACTTTCGCAAGGTCCATACCGACAAGTCCCGGGAACTGACGGGCGGCGTCAATCGCCTTTGCGGGATCTAAGGACTCACCCGGCTTGCCAGCGAGTAACGCGCCGTTTTGCGCACCCTTTTCGCGAAGAATACGTGTGAGCTTGCGCGTATCAATGCCTGCAATACCCACCACGCCGGCCGACACTAGCGCATCGGAGAGGCTCTGCTGCGATCGGAAGTTCGACACGACCGCCGGAAGATCACGAATGATCAGACCTGCCGCATGGACTCGGTCCGATTCTGCGTCTTCGGCATTCGTGCCGACGTTACCAATATGGGGATAGGTCAGTGTGACGATCTGACGGCTGTAGCTGGGGTCTGTCAGGATCTCTTGGTAGCCGGTCATGGCCGTATTGAAAACGACCTCTCCTACCGACAAACCGTTGGCACCAATTGACTGACCCTGGAACACCGTGCCATCGGCGAGCGCAAGCAGAGCCGGAGCCACGGTCGAAGACTGGCTAAACAAGATTTGCTCCTGGAATTTTACCGATTATACGGCCTAACCGCCTGAAGCGAAAATGGTGATACAGGTGATAAAGCCGGCAAGCCAGGCCAGCGTTCGAAGGGTTGAGAGATTGGCCACGTAGAACCAGATGTAGAGCACTCGGGCGACGACAAAGAAGACGGCCAGACCATCCAGATAGTTCTGGTCCGCCTTGTTGACCATGGCCATCAGCACGGCAATGCCGAACCAGGCAAACGCCTCCCAGCTATTTTGCTGAGCAGCATTCGCGCGCTTGCGATGACCCTCTTGTCGCGCGAGCCACTCGCGCGGCGACTTGTTGTCGTAATCCGATGCGCCCCACTTCGAGATACCCGCGCAGACAATCGGAAGCCAGCCGGCAATCAATAGGCACCACATGGCAATGGTCATTACTATCTCCGATCTCGAATCGCCTGGGCAATCGTGCCCAGATCAATGTATTCCAGTTCGCCCCCGACCGGCACGCCGCGCGCTAATCGAGAGATCTTTTTTGTGGCGCCAAGACCCTTCGACTTCAATAAGGTCTCAATTGCATGTGCCGTGGCTTCGCCCTCTGGCGTGAAGTTGGTCGCGATCACCACTTCTTTGACCTCTTCTTGACCCACCCGCGCAATCAACCGATCCATATGAATCTCGCGTGGGCCGATCCCATCTAACGGGGATAGCCGTCCCATCAAAACAAAGTAAAGCCCACGCCAGGAGTGACTCTGCTCCACAGCGAGCAGATCCGCAGGCGACTCCACCACGCAGAGCATCGATGCATCACGGCCGGGATTCGCGCAGACCTGACAGAGGTCCTCTTCGGTGAACGTATTGCAGCGACTGCAGTGCTTAATCGAGGCCACAGCATGCAGTAGAGACTGACCTAACAGCTCCGCGCCGGCACGGTCATGCTGCAAGAGATGCATCGCCATGCGCTGGGCGGTCTTCGGCCCAACGCTCGGCAATCGGCGCAGTGCCTCGGTTAGAGCATCAAGCGCGTGCGGAGTGGCAACAGAAGGTTTCAATGAGACAGGTCGCCGAAGTGATTTAACTTAAAAAAGTTTTAGGCCAGGGGGCAAAGGCAGGCCAGCGGTGACCGCCGACATCCGCTGCTGTGAGACCGCTTCAGCCTTGGCATGCGCATCGTTTAATGCGGCAACCAAAAGATCTTGCAAGGTCTCACGATCATCGGCATCCGATGACATCAGACTCGGGTCAATCGTCACTGACTTGACCTCGTTCTTACAGTTCATCGCGACCTTTACAAGCCCGGCACCCGCCTGACCCTCGACCATTTCCTGGGCGAGCGACTCTTGGGTCTGCTTCATCTTTTCTTGCATCTGCTGTGCCTGACGCATCAGTCCAGCAATCTGACCTTTCATCATCTTATGAACCCTTTCAAAGAGATGCCTTACTTCGTCGATCGAATTGACCCGGGGACGATCTTGCCCCCAAAGTCAGAAAGTATTGTCTGCACCAGCGGATCGGACTGAATGAGTCGCTCTGCCTCTGCTTGCGCCTGGGCGGCCGCATCTGCGTCTTCGGATGCCGCCGTGGGGCGATCCGCCTCGCCAAGCTCAACCTCGATCCGGCAAGGCTTTCCAAAATGTTTGGCCAAGGCATCTTGCGCCTTCACCACGACCGACGGCTCGGTCAACGCAGGAATCGAGACACGAAATCGACAGTTCACTGAACGCCCGGCATCTTCACAGGACATCAACTGGGCTTGTTGCACAAACTGCTTCGCTAGGCCGGAGGCGGTCAGGCGACGCGACACGGTCGGCCACTGTTCAGCGGTGAGCGACACGGCGGGTAAGGATGTCGCAGCGCTTGCAACAGCGCCGCTCGAGGAAGTTCCCTCAGCGGGCCCGCTCGCGGGCTCTCGCGACTCATTCGGCCCTGAAGGCTTTGCGGCAACCGACTTCGGTGTTGCTACAAGCGGCGCCGCCCGGGGCCGTTCGGATCGCGCAGCCGGTGCGTCTGCAGTGGGCTGAAAGGCAAACAGACGAAGGAGCGTCATCTCCAGTCCCGTGCGCTCATCTGGCGCAAGGTCAAGGTCGCGACGCCCCAAGACAGCGATCTGATAGTTCAGCTGTAAAAGTTCAGCAGACATCGCTTGTGCGAGAAATTCGATCGTGCCAGTTGGATCACGATCGACACCGATCTTTAGTGTTTCGAGTGTGGCCGCCTGATGAAACCAACGCGCCATCTCTGCTAAGAGTGCATCGGCGGAGACCCCCGCGGTCATCAGCTCTTCTAAGGTCTCAAATGCGGCAACCGGCTGCTGCTCGGCCAGCTCACGCAAGAGTTTTGCTAACAACGTCTCATGTACCAACCCCAGCATGGCCTGCACACCCGCAGCGGTCACCTGGCCTGCGCCATAGGCAATCGCCTGATCCGTGAGCGAGAGGCTGTCGCGGACACTGCCATGTGCCGCCGATGCAATCCAGCTCAGGGCATTGGGCTCTGCTGCAATCGATTCTTGCGCGAGCACCCATTCCAGGTGTTTCACCAGAATATCGGGCGGCACATTCTTTAGGTTGAACTGCAGGCAACGCGATAACACCGTGACCGGAATCTTCTGCGGGTCGGTGGTCGCAAGAACAAACTTCACGTCTGCCGGCGGCTCTTCCAGTGTCTTTAACATCGCGTTAAAGGCGTGATTCGAGAGCATGTGCACCTCGTCAATCACATAGACCTTAAACCGTCCGACGGTCGGCGCAAACTGCGCCTGCTCAAGCAGCTGCTGAATCTCTCCCACGCCACGATTCGAGGCCGCATCGATTTCGATGTAGTCCACAAATCGGCCGCCATCAATCTGTGTGCAACTGCTGCAGACCCCACAGGGCGTGGCAGTAATTCCCTGCTCACAGTTCAGGGCTTTGGCCAGGATACGGGCCAGGGTTGTCTTTCCTGTTCCACGGGTGCCGGTTAAGAGATAGGCGTGATGCAGTCGTTTGGCAGAAAGCGCGTGACTCAATGCTGCGACGACGTGATCCTGACCGACTACCTGAGCGAACTGCCTTGGGCGCCATTTACGAGCAAGCACCACTGGCGCAGAACTCCCGAGCGCAGAGACCACAGCACCGCCTGCGTCTGTTGCAGGCACTGGCAGATCGTCGGATGAAAAAAGGGCGTCAGTCATGGGTCCTTGGAAATGGGGGGCGAGCCGGACCCCCGGCACTTGAGAAATTCGACCTTGGCTGCTTCGTTCCCGACCTGACCAGGTATGCCGACTCCCAATGCGGGGCGGCCCGCCTAAACAGAGTGTACCAAGCGCTCCTGTCCAAAGTCTCCCTCTAGATCCCAGATCTCAGCATCGGATGTGAGGATTCTTGCCAAGACCGAGGCCTGTGGCCGAAGTCGCTGAAATTCACGCTGATAACTCGCGAGCTGCGCCGCATACCGAGCCGCCTCCGAGGGCAGTACTTTCCACTTGAAATCGATCACCCACCAGACCTCGGGATCGGTCTGAACGCGGACCACACGATCCGGTCGCAATACACGCAGCGACTCATCCGCCTGCGTCGGCCACTCCTGCTCGGCATAGGCGAGTCGATGGGCATCAAAAATGATCGCCGCGATCTCAGATGCGCCGACCCGCTGGGCCGCTTTCATGACACGCTCAACAGAATCCTTCGGCAGACCAAACTCTGCCAGCAGACGGCCTGCAGCCTGCGGCTGCAGACGAGGCCCAAACTCAAGTAGCCGGTGCAAGGCCTTTCCTTGACGAATCGCGAGCGATTCAAACTCAGGACTGATCTGCGGTGTAGGCATTGAAACAGGAAACCGCAGACCAGGCCATGTGAACCCTTGGTGATCTTCCTGAGTCAACATCGACGACTCGGCGTCAGCCGCAGGATCCCAGAGCGGCGCAGCCGATAGCTGGTCATACCAGTCACGCGTTGCGATCGGCTTATCGTCGTCTTTGTCTTTGGTCTGTCCGGTGGCACTCAGTAAGAGGATCTTTTTAGCCCGGGTCATGCCCACATAGAGCAGATTGAATCGTTCCTGCTCGATCTGTGCACGCTCTTCTATCAGGGCATCGGCCAGATCTTGGGTTAAGGGCTCACCCGTTCTCCAAGTCGATGCGGCAAGAATCTCATCACGAGAGTCGTTCCATCGCAGAATCCAACGAAAGCCCTTATCGCTATTTGGCCTGTCCTTGAGTCCAGCAAGGACCACCACATCCGACTCAAGCCCCTTCGCCGAATGAAGGGTCGACAACATCACCGCGTTGGTCGCCGGCATCGCGCCAGGTCCGGGCGCGTCGGCCGTGGGCGCCTGCTGCCAGCGCGCGAGTTCCTGAACAAAACGATGCAGGCTGGGCAGCTTTCCGGTATCTAGATCAAGTGCCAAGCCCACAAAGGCTTCGATATTGGCAAGGCTCTGCAGGCCGCGCGTTCTCCAGAATCGCTGGGCCATCTTCGGCAGTAGGTCCTGATGATGAATGATCCGATCTAAGAGATCATGAATCGGCAGTGCATCGGACCAGCGTCTCCAGTCCTCTAGGCATCGCGCGGCCTGCCGTATCTGATCATCCCCCGTAGAGGTTGCACACAATAAAAGTTTCTCAAAGAGGGAATTCGTTGGCTCCCCCATGCCGGCAATCTGAATCAATTGCGGATCTCGCAGCCCAAAGATGGGGCTCTTCAAAGTCTGCGCCAGATCCAGGTCCGACCACGAATAAGCAAGAAACCGTAATAAGGCAATGACATCGAGCACCTCGGGCTCATGCAACAGACCTCCGGTGCGATCAGAGACAAAGGCAATCCCTGCGTCGGCAAGCGCCTGCTCATAGTCTTCCATATGGGTGCGGTTGCGCACCAGAATCCGAACCTCAGACCAGCGCAGCGCGGGATTCTTTTGCCGCAGGGCCATCAGTGCACGTGCAATCTGATCACCCTCTTCTCGACGCGAATTACCAGACGCTGGCAGCACCAACGGCAGCCTGGCAACAAAGCCTTCCTCTGGCGAGAGGGTGTCATGCGCCTGATAGATTCCATTCGTTGCGATGTCTGGCAAAGCCTTATTCAGCAGCCTAACAACCGCCTGCGAGCAACGACGCGTGGTGTTGGTGACAAGTTGATCCGCTTGGAAGTGTTCGCACAGCCACTGACAGGCAATCCGAAAAAGCTGAGGATCTGCCCGTCGAAACCGATAGATCGACTGCTTGGGATCTCCGACTAAGAACACCTTCGGCCGCGCCGCAATGACTGAGGGATCATCCTGGAGGTATTCCGAGAGCCATGCCTTGAGCATGCCCCACTGCACTGGGTTTGTATCCTGAAACTCATCGACCAGGATATGCGTCATGCGCGTATCCAGACGCGCCTGGAAATCAGATGCAAAACGACCCACCATGAGCTCCCAGGCAATCGATTCGTATACCGAAAAGTCCACCTCATGCCCTTGGGCCATCACCTCATCCAGACACTCAGCGAGCGCCATGCCACAGACGCCTAGCGCGCACTCCCTAAACCTTGCCTTCTCCCGCGTGTGACGCTCACGCATTAGGCACAGGGCGGCGATCAGCGCATTGACTTCGTCTCGAATCGACTCGGCCTGCGGCCCCCATCGCGTGAGATCTTCCTTGCGAATAAACCGATCATTCCATTTCGGGCGGAACATTGGACCGTTCGGAGACTCAAGCTGCTGCTCAACGGAAATGGGGGATGTCACCGCGTCATAAAGCGCATCAATATTGTCGGGGCGCCAATCCATGAGCGCGGCAATCACCGCCTCACGCTTTGAGGCACCCTGATAGGCCTTCGCCAGCAATGCAGCACGATCATTATGTTGCGCATAGAACTGAATAACATCTTGATCGATCTGTTGTCTTAGTTCAGCAAACGACAAAGCGTGGGTCTCTTGTTGACCCGACCCAAACGCGCGCCACTCCATCCGCATCTGCACCCAGGCGTTCATTGCATCACGAGTCGCAGATGACCCCAGCATCGCGACAAGATCGGCATAAGGGGTTGCCTCAACCTGCTTGGCAAAAAATCGCTGCCAGGCACGCCGCATCAGATCCCAACGCTGAGGCGAAAGCGCAAGTGTTGCCCAGCCCGCCGTTGATAAGGGCGCCATCGCTGCGAGCTGGATATACCAGCTATGAAACGTCGCAATCGTCGGGGGCTGCGGATCCGACAGAAACCGAGCAAGCGCCGTCGGGGCCGCTTCCCTCGCGCGATCCAGCGCATCACCGGTAAGACCCCATTGCGAGAGCTTTTCGACGAGCTCAGACGGACTGGCATGCGCCATCTCCTCAAGATGCTTCACGACACGAAGACGCATCTCTGCGGCCGCTTTATTCGTAAAGGTCAGCGCGAGAATCGATCTCGGTGCAACCCCTTCGAGTAGGGCACGAGCGATACGAGACGACAACAGCCAGGTCTTCCCGCTACCGGCACAGGCCTCAACGACAACACTTCGGGTGGTATCAAGTGCGCGGGCGATATCAAGGCTCATGCGCTGTCCTCATCAATATCGTCGTCACCGGATGCAAAAAGAAGCTCATCACGTCGACAGACCCCGCGCATTGCACAGTAGTCACAGACCTCTGCCCCGGCATGAAGACCGTCACGGGAAATCGGTGACTGATCTCTTAGCGCGATTAACCTGTGCGTCACTTCTGAGATCTGGCGCTCCGCCTGATCCATGACCGACTCGGCGGTCTCTGAAAGCAGGCCTATCTCGGTCACCCCATCGCGACGCAAGGCAACATAGCGCGCATCCTGCACGGGTTGATCCGCGCCGATCAGCCAGGCATAGGCCGCTAGCTGCAGGTCTCGATCCTCATCGCGAAGCCGCTTCTCCAAGGTCTTCGGATCGGTTGTCTTAAAGTCAATCAGAACCGCCTGACCATCATCAGAAGTCTCCCAGCGGTCAATACGACCTTTGATCCGGATCTTTAGATCGGCCAATTCCCGCTCGACGCTTCGCTCCGTCTGAACACGGCCTTCTGGCCGTTCAGAGAGCCACTGGGCAATCGATGGCAAATGCGCCAGCACCTGGGTTCTTAAGTCCTGCGTCAAGGCAGTTGGATTAGAAAGCGTTGACTGACGATCGCCCGCCAGAAGCTGATGCAATTCCTCATGACACCAATTCAGCCAGTCTTCCTTGCTTTGGCGTCGATTTGGCGCCCGGGATAGCAACAGATGAAGACAAGACCCGACATCAGAAGGTGCAATCTCTTCCGTGAGATCCGAGACCTGATCAAGCCGCAAGAGACGTCCCGCAAAAAACTGATAAGGACAGTTCTTGATCTCTTGCAACGCTGAAACGCTCAACGACGATGGCAACGCATACGGCCAGACGGGCGATTCGAAATCATGTCCCTGCGAAAGCGCAGGCATATCCGCAGCGTCAATCACCGAAAACCGCGCAATCACCTCCGAGGCCGATACTCGCTCGACTGGCGCACTGCCCTGCTGTGCGGCCAATGCAATCCATCGCGAAAACTCGGCCTGGGCATCGGATGATTCACTCTGGGCAATCGCCACCAACGGAATCGGGGTTGACCAGATGAGCTGAAAACGTGCATAAAGCTCCGCTTCTTCCTGATCGGGATCGAGCGCTAGTCCCATCTCGGCAAATCGCTTCGGTTCAAAAAAACGCGCTGTCATCCGCTCCGGAAACCGACTCGGATCCGCGCCGACCAGCATCACCGCCTTCGGGGGACGCCAGATCAGAGAACCGATTGAGCAAATTCGGACCATCGCATCAGGGGTAGATTCTGAGAATCGGCCGCGCGAAAGTTCCTCTGCCAAAAGTGCATGCCAGAGTGTTGCAGAGATCTCCGCCTCATCTTGTGTTGACTCCTCTGCGAGTCGCTGCAATGCCGAGAGCACCGCCGCCCCAGCAGCATCTTCAGAAAGCCGCTGATCAACGCCATAAAACTGCAACGCCGAAAGCAGCTGTGCTGCCCAGACACGAATGGCCTGACGCGGTCGAGGCGCGACCCCACGATCCTGATCGACTGGAAAACCGCAAGCGTCTCGTAACGTTGCAAAGCTAATTGGTGCAATCCAACCGAATTCGCGCAACGCTCGATCTGTCGATCGACGCTGCTCAAATCCAAAATCAAAGACCTTCTCCAACGCCGTCGCGACGAAGGGGCCGTGAATCCATTCCAAGACCGACTGGGTGGTCGCGCGGCCCGTGAGCATCTCGGCAAGACCTGTCACTGCACTTGCCGCGACAGTCGTATCTAGGGCCCAGCCGGATCGGTCATTAAAGGACTCCCCAGCGCGCTCCAGTAACGCACGCAGACGCCGCACGGCTTTGCGATCAAGGGCCACAACACCGATGTCATCTATCCCGCTTCTACGCCACTCAAGAATGGTCTGAGCAGCAACCCATGCCGTTTCCTCAAGCGTCTGGGCACTAATTAATCGACGCGGCTCATCAGTCGGCAGCGTCGGTGCAGATAGTCTCCAGATTGAAATCTTCTCAGGGGGAAGCGACCAGACTGACTGGGCTATCGCCATTTCTTGGGGGGTTGGCGTTCTGGCAAGACAGAACCAGACCTGATTGGCTTGAAAAAATGGGTGCCCTGAAAACAGCTGCTGAGAGACCTGCAGCCATTGGGGGTGCTGCCGAAGCCGCATGACAAAAGCCGTTGTGTCACGCAGAGACCGGTTCTGATCGTGCAGTAGTCGAAGCGTGGAGACTTCTTGATTCGTCTCCCCGCTCAGCACTGAAGACCCTTTCATTTGAGAAGCATTTTTGACTCGACCTGCCTCGAGCCACTCCCAGCCTTCAAAAAGCTCAATCCACTGGCTTGCAAGTCCGAGCGCTGCCCGCGCGGAACCTCCGAGCGACTCACGAAGACCTGGTCGGTCTAAAAGCTGTTGCGCCAGCTGCGCCCGGCGTACCGCGACCGCACGAGGCCCCGCCGCAAAATCGATCCCTTGATCTGGTTCGATGACTGATGCGGCAGTGATCAGCTGCTCAACCGCCTGATCCAAGGTGCCGCACCAGGGCATCGGGGCTCCAGCCTCTCGCCCAGGCCAGGTCGCCCCCGCAAGGGCCAGCTTTAGGCTCTGCGCAGCAAGGGATGACTCCGCCACCAACGCCGGGGACGGGCCATCAGGGGGTAGCCGACGCATCGCCGAAACCACTGATTCCACAAGGGTTGATGCGGAGTCCGCATGGAAATATTGGGCGTTCACGGGATTTATGCTATCTTTTCTTCTCACCAAGTCTTGAATTCCAAGTAAAACAAGACAAGACGGCAGGCTCATTATCTGACCCCGCCCTAATAAAAACCCCAAATACACTCAAATGGCCCAATCTGTCCTTGCTGTATCCGACGCGTCTTTCGAGACCGAAGTCCTGAAATCTGATCTGCCTGTGCTCGTTGACTTCTGGGCAGAGTGGTGCGGTCCTTGCAAGATGATCGGCCCAATCGTTGAAGAGATCGCGTCTGAGTACCAGGGTCGCCTGAAGGTCACGAAGCTCAATGTGGATGAGAACGCTGCAGTTCCTGCCAAGCACGGTATCCGCGGCATCCCCACGTTGATCCTATTTAAGAACGGTACGGTGGTCTCGCAGAAAGTAGGCGCCGCCGCCAAGTCCCAACTCACCGCCTGGATTGATAGCAGCCTGTAATGACACCACGACTGGTGGCGCAAGACCAAGACGCCGCCAGTTTCCCTCTTCTGTAGTTTCCAACTTCCCACCCCCTTCCTTTGTTTAACCGCCGCGAGATCGGCGAGAAATCCGCTAAGCCACATGCATCTCTCTGAATTAAAAGCTCTCCACGTCACTCAACTCGTTGATCTCGCCATGACGCTCGAGATCGACAACGCCAGCCGGCTGCGCAAGCAGGAACTGATGTTTGCCATCTTGAAAAAGAAGGCCAAGCTCGGTGAACAGATCTTTGGAGACGGCGTCCTTGAAGTACTGCCAGATGGCTTCGGGTTCCTTCGCTCGCCGGAGTCTTCGTATCTCGCCAGCACGGATGACATCTATCTCTCCCCCTCTCAGATCCGCCGATTCAACCTGCACACGGGAGACTCGGTAGAAGGCGAAGTCCGCACCCCCAAAGAAGGCGAGCGTTACTTTGCGCTGGTGAAGGTCGATAAGATCAACGGCCAGCCGCCCGAGGCGTCTAAGAACAAGATTCTTTTCGAAAACCTGACCCCCCTCTTCCCGGATGAACCCATTCGCCTTGAGCGCGACATGAAGGGGGAAGAAAACATTACTGGCCGTGTGATCGACATGATCGCGCCCATCGGAAAAGGTCAGCGAGGTCTTCTGGTCGCATCGCCTAAGAGCGGTAAGACCGTGATGATGCAGCATATCGCGCATGCCATTACGACCAACCACCCCGAAGTCACCCTGATCGTGCTGCTCATCGATGAGCGCCCTGAGGAGGTGACCGAGATGCAGCGCTCGGTGCGCGGCGAGGTTGTGGCGTCGACCTTTGATGAGCCCGCCACCCGGCACGTTCAGGTGGCTGAAATGGTGATCGAAAAGGCCAAGCGCCTGGTCGAACACAAAAAAGATGTGGTGATCCTGCTTGACTCCATCACCCGTTTAGCCCGCGCCTATAACACCGTGGTACCGACATCCGGAAAGGTGCTGACCGGTGGTGTGGACGCCAACGCGCTGCATCGTCCCAAGCGGTTTTTCGGTGCTGCACGAAATATCGAGGAAGGTGGCTCACTGACCATCATCGCCACCGCCCTAATTGATACCGGCAGCCGTATGGACGAGGTGATCTACGAAGAATTTAAGGGCACCGGCAACATGGAAGTCCACCTGGCCCGCCGTCTGGCTGAGAAACGCGTCTACCCGGCGATCAATATCAACCCGTCGGGCACCCGTCGCGAGGAACTGCTGATCAAGCCCGACCTGCTGCAGAAGATCTGGATCCTGCGCAAGCTGCTCCACGATATGGACGAGCTCCAGGCCATGGAATTCCTGCTCGATAAGATGCGTCAGACCAAGAATAATGCTGAGTTCTTCGACATGATGAAGCGGGGCGGCTAAGGCCGGCTTCCCAGTCGGCCCCAAATCTGTATATAATTCAAAGGTTTAGGCACGTAGCAGGGCAAAAAGCAGGCCTGCCGGCGACCAGCACTTAAAAGGAAAATCATGAAAGAAGGCATTCACCCCGATTACCGCGAGGTCGTTTTCGTCGATCTGTCGAACGATTTCAAATTCATCACCCGCTCGACTGTTCAGACGAGAGAGACGATCAAGTGGACCGACGGCAAAGACTATCCGCTCTACAAGCTGGATACCAGCTCTGAGTCACACCCCTTCTTTACGGGCAAACAGAAACTGGTCGACACCGCAGGTCGTGTCGAGAAGTTCCGCCAGAAATTCGGCGCAAAGACGGGAAAGAGCACCGCAAAAGCGGGCTAATCGTTGTCGATGAGCGCAGGCGAAAAAAGCAGCCAACCGGCTGCTTTTTCATTTCAGGGAGCACCTGCCGCGGCTCCCCTGCCTGGACTCGCGGCCAGCGCCGCAAATCGCCTCCCCCGCTGGGCGATCGTCTTAGTGATCCTGCTCTATATCTCACACGGGCTATTTGATCGCGTCCCCTGGCGTGGCGACGACCTGATCAACACTGCACTCGCCCGCACAACACTGGAGTCATTATTCGTTCGCGGTGACTGGACAGTGCTTCTGCTGCCACAAAGCTTTGAGACGCTCTGGACAACGCAGGGCCCGTTATGGATTCTGGTGCTCGCCCTGTTTATGGCGCCGGTCTACCTCTATGCACTGGTGACACAGACACCGCTTGCTATTCACCTGATGGATGACATCGCGCGAATTCCTTTAGCGATCAGCATGGCGGTCGGTTACCTGGTGATCTGGAAGGCGGCCGATCGATTCGCCCGCCGGCGTGAAGCGCAGCCGATTGATCCCTTAGGAGTTGGTCCCAAATCAGAGGACTTCGGTAAGACCCTGGGTGACTGTGCGGTATTACTCGCGATCTCCACACTTGGCATTGTCGTTCCCTGGCACCAGTCGGGATCCGCCGCGATTGGTTTTCTACTGCAGGGGCTGCTGTTATGGTCACTTGCAACGGCCCCCGAGACACCACGACGTGCAGCCACACAGCTGGCGGTGATCATCGTTGCCACGCTCCTCACCCACGGGATCGGTCTTGCGGTCGCGCATCTCGTAACTGTCCTTGCAGTCTTTCGGTGGGTGGCGCCCTATCGACTGGTCTCGCGTGAGTTCATCGGACGCTTTAGCCTTTTCATGCTGGTGATGGTGGGCATCTGGTCTCTCGCAACGTGGATCGCTCTTCCCTCTAGCGTGCTGCGACAGTGGTGGGCCCTAAGCCTGGGGCAGTGGTGGATCGTGAGCCTGCTCACCGGTGATCTCGGGGCATTCTCGAGCCTATGGGCGTGGGCTAGAGAATCCCTCTGGCGCTGGTGGCCCTTGTGGCCAATTGTGCTCTTTGGACTGTGGCGTGCTCGTCATCTCAGCTGGTTAAAAGCCCCGCACTGGTCCGTACCGTTGGTCTCACTCATCAGTCTGGTTGGACTTGGACTACTCGGACCATTTGAATGGAAGTTTCAGCAACTGATTCCGGTTATTCCGCTCTGTCTGATTGCGGCTTTTGGATTGCTGTCACTACCGCGCGCCTTAGTCAATCTAGTGGACTGGTTTGCGGTCGTGCTCTTTACGGTGCTCGCGGTCATGATCTGGCTCTACTGGACCGCACTGAACTTCGGGTTCCCACAGACGCTTGCCGCCCGTGTGGCCATTCTGACGCCCGGACTCATTGGAAATGCAAATCTTTATGAGGTCGCACTCGGATTAGTCGCAACGATTGGCTGGATTGCCTTAGTCGTCTGGCGCATCGGACGCGGTGAACCGCGGCTATGGCGCCCTGTTGTGCTGAGCGCGGGCGGACTGACGCTCGCGTGGGTCCTGCTGATGACCCTTTGGCTTCCGGCAATTGACCGGTTGCAGGGACAACAAGAAATTGCACGGGCACTTGAAGATGCGTGGGTGAAATCGGCCGCAGACAGTCGACGCATCAGTCCTGCGCTCGTGCGGCAGGAACAAATGCTTGTTACACGCAAGGTCGATGCGCCCTACTGCGTCACCCTCTCAGGGCAGAGTCCAGCCCTGGATGCGCTGGCCATCGCGATGACACGCCTACCGATCAGCGAATCGAAAGACTGTGGCTGGCGACTTATCGCCAATCCCGGCAGAACGTCACGACAAGAATGGACCATCATCTGGCAGAGCAGCGTTGAAGAGCGTCGACGTCGCGATCGCTTTGTTCTTTTTGAGAAAACCGCCCCTTGACTCGATCACGTGATGTCTTGCGACTCGGCTGGCCAATTCTGATTGGGCAGCTGGCCGTGCTTGGCAATGGAGTCATTGATACCGTCATGGCGGGCCAACGCTCACCCGCAGATCTTGCGATTGTGGGCTTAAGCGTCAGTATCTACATCAGTATCTTTGTTGGATTTCGCGGTGTGTTAATGGGCCTTGCGCCGATTGCCGCAGGACACTTTGGCGCAGGCCGACTCTCTGCAATCGGTGACGATGTTGGCCAGGCTGTCTGGGTGGCCCTGGTGCTATCGATGGTCGGGATTCCGATTCTGCTGTGGATCGACCCTTGGTTTGCGCTGATTCAGCCGGACCCGCTACTCAAGCCATCGATCCAGGCGTTTCTCATGGTCACCGCGATCGCACTGCCGGCAACGCTGCTGTTTAGCGTCTTCTTTACGCTCAACAGCTCGACCTCTCGGCCGAAGGTCACAATGGCCATTAACCTCGCCGCGCTTGCCATGAAGTGGCCGTTAAACCTAGTCTTTATGAATGGGGTAGAAGGCTGGTTTGCGCCACTTGGTGCCGTGGGCTGTGCCGTCTCTACCGCGGTTCTAGCCTGGGTATCGCTCGGCATTGGTGTCATTGTGATTATCGTTGATCGACGCTACCGCGAGTTTCATGTCCGTCTGCGCAAACCGGATCGCGCCCAGATCCTTGAGCAGATTCGCATCGGTCTACCGATTGGCGGTGGTTATCTGATTGAAGTGACGTCATTTACCTTGATGGCACTCTTAATTGGCCGATTTGGCACGATTGCCAGCGCGAGTCATCAGGTCGCAGCGAACTTGGCGTCGTTGATCTTTATGGTGCCGCTAGCCCTCTCCAATGCGACAAGCATTCTTGCCGCGCAGGCTCTCGGGAGCCAAGATGAGCCACGCGCCCGCGCCTGGATTCGATCGGGTCTAAAGCTGGTCATGGGGATTGCCGTCATGATCTCGCTCGTGCTGTTGATATTTAACGAGCCGATCGCGAAGCTCTATGCAGAAAGCCCGGTCGTCCAGCAGAACGCCAAGATGCTCATCCTGTTCGTTGCCGGCTACCACCTGCTCGATGCCTTACAGTGCCTGCTGTATTTCGCACTGCGCGCCTGGAGAATTACCTTTGCCCCGATGGTGGTCTACGGCATTGGTATGTGGGGCGTCGGCGTGGGAGGCGGCTGGATTCTGGCCAATATGGTCTTCACGCCAGGGCCCCCCGCAGCGCAAGGGTTTTGGACTGCGGCCATTGCGGGGCTCGTGCTGACCTGCTCAGGGCTTGCGATGTTATTGCGCCGACGATTTCTCAATCCAGTGACGACGGTAAAACTGTAGCTCGTCGATTGACTCTTGGATATCGGCGAGTGCCGTGTGGGCGCCACGCTTCTCGAAGCCCTTCATGATCTCGGGATTCCAACGTCGGCAGAGTTCTTTAATCGTGCTGACGTCAACATTGCGGTAGTGAAAGAAAGACTCGAGTTCTGGCATATACCGCTGCATAAACCGTCGGTCCTGGTGCACCGTGTTGCCACACATCGGTGATTTTCCTGCGGGAACATATCCCTTCAGAAATTCCAAGAGTTCCTGGGTGGCCTGCGCCTCGGTTGTTGTCGACGCCTTGACCTTATCGATCAGTCCAGACTTGCCGTGAGTCCCCTTATTCCAGGCATCCATGGCGTCTAAGACTGAATCCTGCTGATGGATCACCATGACAGGCGCTATGGCCAGCGTATTCAACTCTGGATCAGTAATGACCAGCGCAACTTCAAGAATACGATCGCGCTCTGGAGATAGCCCGCTCATCTCCATATCGACCCAGACCAGATTGAGTTCGTTGACGTTTGACATAGTGCCCAATCATCTCACAGGCTATGATTCGCGCCATGCGCGCACGAATCCTTAGCCACCATGGCCGCCAAGCCTGGGCCATCGACCAAGATGGCCAGCACCGGCTCTGTGTCTATAAGGGGCGGGACCATCAGCCGGCTGCAAATGATGACGTACTGATCGATGCGCATACAGACCCTGCGGTGATCACCGAGATCCTGCCAAGACGTAACCAGCTCATCCGAAGCGAAGCCCATCGCTCCAAAATTCTTGCGGCCAATGTCGATGCCGCGGTGATCGTGATTGCGGGAAGCCCCCCGTTTTCTGATGAGCTGCTTGCCCGTATGATCTGCGCCTGTGCCGCCGAAGACATCTCCGGCATGATCGTGCTCAATAAGGGGGATCTCAAAGACGATGTCGCCCGAGCACGGGCACAGCTCGAACCCTTTCAGTCTGCACTCGATCAGTTAGGCTGGCCGATTTTTGAGCTCGCCGTAAAACCAAAGACACTTGATCAAGGCGATCCAGAAAGGTTTCGATTTGAGGCGTCACTCGAAGAATTTCGTGCATCACTCTTGGGCAAGACCACCGTCATCATGGGCCAATCCGGGATGGGCAAGAGCAGTCTTTTAAATGCGCTGATTCCAGGGTTTAACGCCCAGACCCAAGAGATCTCCGAGGCGCTACAAACTGGACGACACACGACGACTGCAGGCCAGATGGTGGCACTCGCGCCCGAGTCGTGGGTGATTGATACGCCAGGGTTTCAGCTCTACGGCCTGCATCACTTATCCGAGAGCCAACTGGCGCTGGGCTTTCCCGAGTGGCGAGCCGCGCAGGAAGAACGTGGACGATGCAAGTTCTTTAACTGCCATCATGACCATGAGCCAGGCTGCAATGTTCGCGCAGCGGTGGAGAGCAACAACGCGTCAGCGCGACGCTTATCGCTCTGGCAGACGATTCGTGCGAGCGTCGATTAAGACAGCCAGCTCACGCTTAGGTGCCAGCGCTGCGGCTGGCCTGCAACCCTTGAATTCTGGATACTGTTTCGTGTCGTCTCAAAGTCGGTCAGATTCTGAGGCGATGGGCTCAGCAACACGCAGCCCACTCGGAAGTGATCTAGGTTATAGGTCTCGCTCACATTGACCACCTGAAGCATGAACTTCTCCGATGAACGCTTACCCTTCGCAAAGTAGCAGTTCGACCAGATCGACCCAAGGGCGACGGGCGGCATCGCATTGAACTCCAAGGCGACCCCTTTAAATCCGATGTCGAGTAGCCTGGGGGTCACGACTGAACTAAACGATCCCGAGATCACCAGATCCAGCGATCGATCGTTCGGCGCCAGGACCCGGAAGCTCTCCCGTCGCTGAACGGCGACGACCTCGCCTGGAAAGTCAGAGGTCAGGGTGTCATAGACCCCAAACTTGATATTGGGGGCAATAAACTGCAGTTTGTACTGGTCCGAGGTGATCACGACCCAAAGGTGCTGAGATTCTTTGATCTCCTTGGGGACCTCTGTCCCCTCGGGCAGGGAAAACGTGAGTCCCAGCAAGGGATCGGCCTCGATACAGCGCAAGGCAAGCCGCTTGCTCAGGTCGTTTAATGGCATAAGCCCAGCGGTCACGCCAGAGCTGAACTCGCGTACCAGCAGGCGCTCAGCCGATTTGGGCTGCATTTTGAATTGTTCAATGACCTTGAGGTCAAGTTCGGGGGTATAGACTCTAAACGACACGGGGGCCTCGGAACGTGACAAGGGGCGGATTCCGCCCCAAAACCGTTATTCTAGGGCAACCGGGTTTACCGCTAAAATCCCATGAATTCGTTTATCCGTAAGGACTCTGCGTGAAACCTGGCAGTTCGCCAAAGCTTAAGATCCTCGTCAGTAACCAAAAGGGCGGTGTTGGAAAGAGTTCGCTGAGCGCAAACCTCGCGGCCTACTTCGCCCACGAGCGCCAGATGAACACCCTGCTGATCGACCTTGATCGCCAGGGCACCTCGTCGTCCTGGATTAAAAACGCAGTTCATAACGAACGTCTGGCCTTCGACCATGCCAGCCATCTGATTCAAGGCAATAACCGGCTCGGCATCTTTAACGCCCGTTGCCATATTCGAGACGCCTCGAACCTGCACGATGTGGTGATCACGGACGTGACCTGGTCACCTGCCGTTGGCTATGAGCTGCTGGAAATATTTGATCTTTGGATTATTCCGACGTCGCTTTCTGAACTAGAGCTGCTATCAACCATTGCCCTACTGCGCGACTTAAAGCCTGCTCTTGATCGTCCTCGCTCACCAAAAGTGCTGATCGCACCAAATAAGATCCACCCTTTTCAGCGCAAATTCGATTCGATGTCGGCGCAACGGTTCCCGGTGCCATTTTTGCTCACGCCACCAGTGACCGCATCCAAAGAGTTTGAGTCGCTCTATCAGAAAGACTACATCGTTACCTCCGGGCGAGACGACATTAAGGCAAAGTTCCTGATCTTCTGTGAAGCGGTCTGGCAGGCCACTCAGTTAAGTCGTCGAGAAGCGATCCAGGCGTCCCGGTCCGACTGGACTTCGACGCCCCCAACAGCGGCAACGCTGAGCACACCACCCCTTGAGACGCCGCGGATTCCCCAGATCATCCAGGCCTCCCCGGAATAAAATCCCCGATACGAAAGGTGGACGACTATGTTTAAGAAACTCTTTGGCTGGTTATTTGGTAGCAAGTCATCCAAATCCAAAGATCCGATGGCGCAACAGAACGATCTGGTCTACGAGACCCGTACCGCCATTGAAAAAGGGCTTCGTGACCAGTTTCGCAAGACCCATGGGGATAAAGCCAAGCAGATCGCAGAGATTGTGACCAACTACATCTTCGACTTCGGTGAGTTTGGCTTTGACTTCTCTACCGGCAAGGATCTGAAAAAGACCGTTGGCGCTGAACTCGTCAATGTCTGCAACTACAAACTGGTCGACCCGACGCGCCTGTGCCAGGCCATGGTCCACCGGGCGCTCCAGATGAAACACACGGGAGAGACCTATGACTCCCACATGCGTGACCTATGGATACTCTGCCTCGTTCCAGTAGGGCCTCTGACGCCCCCGGATAACTTATTTCTGCCCGTTCACCAGAACTTCGTGAAGCGGCTGCGTGATATCGAGATTACGCCTGCGCAGGCGAAGAACTGCCTGGTGATGTGGGATAGCCCCACGCTGAAGTCAGCACTGAACGCCTATATCGCCAAAGGCTAAGTAAGCTGAGTTAGACCCGGTAAACGTAGAGCATCGTCTTCCGCTCGTCATCGACCGCAAGCGTCTGCTGCGGCGTCACGTTCGGCACTACAAAACTATTTGAGATTAGAAATGTCCCTGGTGACATTTCTTGCTTCGCCTTTTCCCAGAGCCTAGGCATTGGCTCGGTCGATAAGAATGCATAGACCACTGGTGTGTCGGCCAGCGAGATATCCCAGAAGCTCTGACGGCGGACCTGCATATTCGGCGATCCCATCGCGCGAAGACGCGAGACAAGATACGGAAACCAGGCCGCCTCTACGCCCACAAACTGCTGACGGGGGTATCGTTTTGCCAGCCCCAGAATCATCGACCCTGTTCCGGACCCAAAATCAAGAAAGCGAGCACCAGATTGTTCAGCAAACCCCTGCTGTTTAAGCCAATCGGAGACCGCGTCAACAGTCTTTTGATTGGACAGATAAAGCGGCACGCGACTGCGGTAGCTTGGCCCAAAGACAAAGAGCAGCACCAGAAACGCCACGAGATACCAGGTCGAATCAACCCCGGTCTGCCGAAACACAATCACCGCTACCGAGAAGATTAGGTGGATTACGAGCCACCACCGGTCTGATCGCAATAGATAAGCGACCGCCACGCTCCCCGCTGCCTGGATCGCGCCAATCAGCCAGACCGAGGGCATCGATCGTCCCGTGTTCGCCAGGACGAAAAGCACTGCTAAGACGATAAGCCAGCCGGCAATCTGCGCAGCAACCGCCTTCCCAATGACCCCAAGCGACTTCACTGCCGCTGCGTCTCCGCTTCAAGGGCGGCAAGCCCTTCGATCTCCGGCAGATCCATCTGGTCTTTGGTGCCGCGCTTCAATTCATAAGCCCAGGCCAGAATCTTTGCCACCGCTTCAAAGAGCTGCTCCGGAACAGGATCTCCGATCTCCAGTCGGGCGTACATCACTCGGGCCAACGGCGGCACGCGCGCGATCGGCACCGAGTGTTCCTTAGCCACATCCTGGATACGCAAGGCCAGTGAATCAAGTCCTTTCGCAACCACCACTGGTGCAATCATCGTCGTCTGGTCATAACGAAGGGCAATCGAATAGTGGTCTGGGTTGGCGACCACCACATCGGCCCGCTCAATTGCCGACATCATTCGGCTCTGGGCAATCTGCCGCTGCCGCTGACGGAGCTTGGCGCGGATTTCGGGAGAGCCTTCCATCTCCTTCATCTCTTGCTTGACCTCTTCACGGCTCATCCGCATCTGGCGCATGAAGTTAAACCGTTGAAAGACGGCATCACCCACCGCGATCAGAATCAACGGCACCATCAGAATAAGCGCCCCATTAAAGACCAGTGTGCTGGTATTCACGATGGCGACATTAAAGTCCTGGTTCACCAGTGTCGAGACATTTCCAAGCAGGGCGATCAGATAGACCATGCCCACGCCCAAGACTAAGAATGCCTTCAACACCGTTTTGACGAGCTCGACCGCAGTCGGCATGGAGAAGATGCGGCCAATCCCTTTAATCGGATCCATACGACTCGTCTCAAATTTCAGCGCAAAGACAGGGCGCAGCCCCGACAGACTCAAGGGCGCAAAGACCGCGACCAACACGATAGGAACCAGCAGAAGTGCAAGGAGCCCTACAAGGCTTAATACCGAGCCCCCCAGCCAGATCATGATGGTATCGACCCAGCGATCTGGGTTGGAAAACGTCAGACCGTCACGGACCATGATGACCATCTGTTGCACCAACAGTGGCCCGGCCGAAAAGACAAACAGCATAAAGACCAGCAGGAGCGCTAAGGTCGTGAGATCTCGGGACTGGGCGAACTGCCCTTCTTCGCGGGCCTTTTGTAGGCGCCGCTCGGTAGGGTCTAGGGTTTTATCTTCCTGAAACTCTTCTTCCGCCATGGCGGAAGTGTAGCCGCAGAATTAGGCGTCGGGGTTGTTTTTGAGCATCTCGTAAAGACGCTCCGCCTGGTCACGCTCGGTCTTATCCATCCGATCATAGACGCGGGCTGCCGCCAGTTTGCCGGCAGCGTTTTTAGAGAGTCGATACCAGGCATAGGCACGCGGCAGATCCTGGGGCATCCCTTCACCGGACTCATAGACCATCGCCAGCTTATACATACCAATCGGATCACCAGTTGCGGCCGCACGTCGGTACCAAGTAAAGGCAAGAATCGGATTCTTCTCGGCGTTCATGCCCGTCTCGAACCGACCGCCGATCTCGACCATGGCCGTCGCATTTCCATTATTGGCCGCTGCCATCATCCACTGGCCTCCGCGGGTTGGATCGACCGCGGTACCAATGCCCTGCAGGTACATCAGGGCGACCTCGTACTGAGCCCGCGAGTCCCCCTTCTGCGCAAGCTTCTCAAGCATCTCTAAGGCCTCAGTAAAGCGACCCACCTCATACGCCCGTCGTGCCTGCTGATAGTCCGAGCAGGCTGCGAGCAGCCCAATCATCGGAACGAGCAGTAAGAGACGAAGGCGTCGATGCATCCTGAGAAGGGCTCTCTATTTCTTGGGTGGCGCAGCTGGACTTACTGGTAACGGAGGAATCGCTGCAGGCGGCGGCAGCGTTCCGACAGGCGCAGCACCCGGGGCAGGAGAAGGCGCCGCAGCAGTTGCAGGCGCAGCGGCATCTCCTTCAGCAGGAGCAGCAGGCGGTGTCGGCACCGGCTCTTTGTAGCTCGCACCAAGATCACCACCCACCATGCGCGCAAAGCCGCCAATGTAGCGACGGCCTAGATCGGGATAGTAAGGCGCCTGAGGTAGATAGCCTTTAGAGCGCAGGCAGGTATTTTTATTCGCTGCTTCTTCGCAGCTTGCGACCGCCCCAAGACGACCCACTTCGAACTGCTCACCCAAGAAAAAGATGAACACGACGAATGCCAGGGGGAAGACGCCAAAGAAAAGAATCTTCTTCAGAATCGATAATGTTTTGTTCATCATGTCTGCCATAGTAAGTCCTTTCGATCAGCGCTTGGGCTGAGGCTGACCTGCCTTCGGCGCTGCTGCAGGCTTTGAGTCAGTAATCGGGGTAATCGGCCGCCAGAAATTCTGTGGCTGTTGGTTAAACAAACGGGCATGCATCTCAATGATCATTGGATCCTGAGGATGCATCGTCCGCAACATTCCGCCATAGGCCTTGATCGCCTGATCGCGCTGACCTAGCAGGTAGTACTCCCGGGCAGCGCAGTAATAAAAGACCCCTGCGGGCGTCTCAGCAGTCCCCAGCTTGTCGTACTCGATGATCTCGCCCATTAACAGACAAGACTCGGGACGGTGTGCATATGCGGCTGGGTAAAGAAAATCTTTTGCACGACGCGTCTCACGGTCGGACATTTCGATAAAACGGCGACCTGCTTCGAGGTAGCGCTCATCTTTAAACCCAGAGTAGATCTTGAATTCCTGGTCGAAAGCCAGCGCCAGATCAAAGGCGATTCGCCCTGCGTAATAAGCAGCGTCTAAATTGCCAGCCAATGCGTAGCCTTCAATGGCCTTTTGGGTGGTGTAGGCCGCCTCGGCATGACGCAGAAAATCGCTCTCGTCACTGACACAGGTTTTGCTACGAATACAGGCTTCGCCTTTCGCAGCGAGCCCTTTTTGGGTACGGAAGTGTTCATACCAGGCAGCGAAATCCCGTGCGGTCGGCGTTCCAGGTGCTGCTGCACTGTTCGCCGCTTGCGCGGATTGCTGCGTCGGCTTAGCGGGCGCTGACTGCTTTGCCGGTGCCGCCGGCGTTGCTGCGACCGCCATTGCCGCGCCGGTGCAGAGCATGCAAAGCGCGGTGATGATCTGCGGGATCGATCGCATCGTCATGGTCAGTCTGATTGCCATGATTTACTTTTTCTGCTGGTTACTACCAGAAGACGTCGGTCCGAGTTGCGGCCGCGGTGGCAACACAAGCACTGGTGTACGGCCGCTCTGATCCACGGGTGCTGCCGCCGGCTGTGCCGGGGCTGCTGGCGCAGCCGATGAGGCCGGTGCAGCAGGTCTTGGCGCTGCGCCTTTTGCCGCGGCAGGCGGCTGAGCGGCTGCCGGAGCACCCTTACTTAACGCTGCAGGTGCAGGCGATGGGCCGGCTGCAGTTGACGATGGCAACTGACTAAGCGTCTGCTTCTGAACCGTGATCGAGATACGGCGATTTAACGGGTCGTTCGGATTGGATGGATTCAGTCGAATCGTGTCAGCAAAGCCCACTACCTGAGAAACCCGGTTTTCCTGCAGACCACCCACGACCAGCTCACGGCGTGCGGCATTGGCCCGCTCCGTCGATAGCTCCCAGTTCGTATAGCCCGCGGGACCGTTTGAGAATCGAAGCCCATCGGTATGGCCTTCAATTCGGACCATGTTGTCCATATCTTTTAGCGCACTTCCAATGACTCGCAGAAGGCTCGATGCAAAGGGTGCCATCTGGGCACCACCGACCGAGAACATCGCCCGGTTCTTGTCATCCACAATCTGAATCCGCAGGCCTTCGGACGAGATATCCATGAAGACTTGATTCTTGGTCTTGGCCAGCTCGGGGTCCGACTGCATCTGCATCTGGATTTCTTGCTTGGCCTCCTGCATCGCCTGGACATTCAGGCGAAGGCGCTCATCTTCCTCAATCCGCGAGTCGCTAATCCGGCGCTGGGCGGTATCCGCATCGGCATTCGCCTCGACACCCTGCGTACGGAAGATCTGTGGGCCACCACCTTTGATAATTGAGTTCTGATCGCCTGATCCCTGTCCGCCTTCCAGCGTCAGACGCAACGGATTCTGAAAGTAAGCCGAAATACCGGCCAAATCGCCGCTCGTGGTTGAACCCAGCACCCACATCAGCAGGAAGAAGGCCATCATCGCAGTCACGAAGTCAGCGTAGGCGATCTTCCAGACACCACCGCCGTGTCCACCGACGACCTTCTTGACCCGTTTGACGATTATTGGCTCAGG
>JACCDI011644898.1_pt1 | contig 32995 bp, 35 predicted proteins | sample 7442791 | NCBI WGS metagenome assembly JACCDI01 (sample SAMN15323434, study PRJNA562643) | freshwater metagenome | isolation source: river surface water | place: USA:Blue River Watershed | collected 2017-08-15
ACCAGATCTTTAGTGTCGTGCTGGTCATCACACTTGCGTGGTTGGCTGCGCGCATTACATGGTTTGTTGTGCCGGCTCCTGCGCAAAAGCCACTACAAGTCTCAATGTCAGGCGTGAAAACGCAATCAAATAATAGCAGCGAGCTCGAACGAGTTATTTCGGCAAAATTATTCGGCCAGTACCAAGAAAAGACTACTGAAGTAGTACAAACGGTCACCGATGCACCGCAAACCACGTTAAATCTCAAATTAACCGGTGTTGTTGCGACCGGAAAAACACCAGAGCAAGGCACGGCAATCATCGAGAATAATGGCGTTGAGCAAGTGTATGCGATTGATGAGCAAATCGATGGCTCTGGCGCTGTGCTGAAACAAGTCATTGAAGATCGGGTGATCTTGCAAGTGAATGGCCGCATGGAAACCTTGATGCTTGATGGTTTGGAGTATCAACAACTAACAGTAGCCAATTCGGCAATTGAAGAAGGTCAATTGCAGGAAGCAGGCGAAGCTGGACCTGACGAAATGGGCCCGGCACAAGGTGATATCGACGAGCTACGCCGTGAGATGACCGCTGAACCGATGAAGCTGTTTGATTATATCCGCGTGCAGCCCCGTAATCGCGGCGGCAAGATGTACGGATATGCGTTATTACCTGGCAAAGATCCGAAGATGTTTGCCCAGTTTGGTCTGCAACCCAATGATGTCGCAGTAGAAATTAACGGAGTTCGCCTTGATGACATGCAACAGGCGTATTCGGTGATGCAAGAATTAGGTGAGGCAAAACAGGTCTCAATAAAACTAGAACGCGATGGCGAGATGAAAGATATCTCAATCAGCTTGTCGCAATAATAACTCACTAAATATGGTTTATTTCCAATGAAATCAAAGTCTTTCCGTCGTTCCACTTTGATGTTTCGGACTAGCGCAGTTGCGCTGGCGATGCTCAGTTTTTTCAGCCAAGCCGTTGAGTATCAGCCAAATTTTAAAGGCACCGAAATCAACGAGTTTATTAATATTGTCGGGAAAAACCTCAACAAAACTATCATTGTTGACCCACAAGTGCGTGGCCGCATTAACGTGCGCAGCTACGAAATGCTGAACGAGCAACAATACTACCAATTCTTCTTAAACGTGTTGGAAGTCTACGATTTCTCTGTCGTCGAAATGAAAAGCGGCGTACTGAAAGTTGTGCGGCAAAAAGACGCTAAGATGTCGAATATCCCAGTGGTTGGCGATAACGGCGGTGGTTTAGGCGACGAAATGGTAACCCGCGTCGTGCAGGTAAAAAACGTGTCGGTGCGCGAACTCGCGCCACTGTTACGCCAATTTACTGACCAAGCTGGCGGCGGCCACGTGGTGAACTATGACCCATCAAACGTCATTATGATGACCGGTCAAGCTGAAGTGGTAAACCGTTTAGTTGATATCATTCAACGCGTTGATAAAGCTGGTAACCAAGATATCGAAATTATTCGGCTGAGTTTCGCTTCCGCTTCAGAAGTGGTGCGAATTTTAGACAACATCTACAAAAAACAAGGCCAAGGTGACCAGCCTGAGTTTTTGATCCCGAAAATTGTCGCGGACGAGCGTACCAATAGCGTGATTGTCAGTGGTGAGTTGCAAGCGCGGCAACGCGTGGCAGAAATCGTTAAAAAGCTGGACGCGCAACAAGAAAATCAAGGCAATACCCGCGTGTATTACCTGAAATACGCCAAGGCCGAAGATTTAGTTAAGGTGCTGCAAGGCGTCAGTAATTCTATGGTTGCAGCCGCCGCAGGCGCACAACCACAAGGTGGTGCACAGCCAACGTCTCGCGGTAGCAACCGTGAAGTGAGTATTGAAGCGCATACCGAAAGTAATAGCATCATCATGACGGCACAGCCGGACATGCTGCGTAACCTCGAAGAAGTCATTCGCCAGGTCGACGTGCGCCGTGCGCAAGTCTTAGTTGAAGCCATTATTGTTGAAGTCGGTGAAACTGCCGGCATTAACTTAGGCGTGCAGTGGGTCAGTGCGCAAGGCGGTATGCAACAGTTTACCAATGCGGGTGTGCCGATTTCGACAATTGCCGGCGGTGCTTCTGCAGCAAAAGCGAAAGAAGCAAATCAAACTTCGGTCACTGTCGATCCGACAACTGGCAAAGAAACCACCATCACCACTGGCGGTGAAGCTGCAGATTACTCCAAATTGGCAACCGCCCTTGGTGCGGTGAACGGTAGCTTGTTTGGTATCGTTAAAGATGACTGGGGCGCAGTATTGCAAGCCGTTAAAGCGGATACCAATTCGAATATCTTAGCGACACCACATCTGACGACTTTAGATAACCAAGAGTCTTATTTCATCGTCGGTGAAGAGGTTCCGGTTGAAACTGGCACCACACAATCTCAAGGTGGAACTGGTACGCCATTTACCACCAAAGAGCGTAAAGAAGTCGGTATCAAACTTAAAGTCACGCCACAAATTAACGAAGGCAATGCGGTTAAACTCACCATTGAGCAAGAAGTATCTAGCCGCGCTGGTGATGTCAAAGGCGACCCTATCTTCAATAAACGCGAAATCAAAACCACAGTAATGGCTGATGACGGTATGACCGTGGTACTTGGTGGCTTAATTGATGAAGACGTGCAAGAAAGCGAATCAAAAATCCCATTATTGGGCGACATTCCGGTGCTTGGTCATTTATTCCGTTCTACCAGTTCCAGCAAGCGTAAACGCAATTTGATGGTATTTATCCGTCCAACCATCATGCGTGATGGTGGCGTGATGAGCGATATCAGCCAACGTAAATACAACTACATCCGTGCTAAACAGTTGGTGGAGCAAGAAAATGGCATCCAGTTGATGCCACAAACAGATACTCCAGAATTGCCGGTTTGGGGTAAAGACAAAGAATTACCGCCGGAAATCCAACAGCGTTTAGACAGCATGGATCAGGGCGAGAAAGAAACCGGGGGGAATCCATAACATGGCCGCGGTTGATGCAGAATTGGCGCAACAAAGCCGTTATCGATTGCCGTTTGGTTTTGCCAAGCGCCACGGTGTTTTGCTGCAACAACAAGGCGAACAATGGCAGTTATTGATTAACCCAAACACCTCGCCAATGGCGATGTTGGAAGTGCGTCGTTTACTTCAGCAAGGTTTTTCGGTGCAAAAACTCACCGCCTTAGAATTTGAAGCCATGTTGGAAGCTGCGTATCAACGCGATTCCAGTGAAGCGCAACAAATCATGCAAGACATCGGCAATGAAGTGAACTTAGCATCACTTGCTGATGAAATTCCTGAGACTGAAGATCTGTTGGAAAATGAAGACGATGCGCCAATCATCAAGTTAATCAACGCGATGCTCGGCGAAGCCATTAAGTTAGGTGCTTCAGATATCCACGTTGAAACCTTTGAAAAAGCGTTAGTGGTGCGTTTTCGTATCGATGGCGTGTTACGCGAAATGCTGCGGCCGAACCGCAAGTTATCGAGCTTGTTAGTGTCGCGTATCAAAGTTATGGCGAAGCTGGATATCGCGGAAAAACGCGTACCCCAAGATGGCCGGATCAGTCTGCGTATTGCCGGTCGGGCCGTTGATGTGCGGGTTTCGACTATGCCATCCAGTCATGGCGAGCGCGTAGTATTGCGTTTACTCGATAAAAACAACTCGCATCTGAACTTAGCGGATTTGGGCATGACCTTGTCGGTGCAGCATGCGTTTGCTGACTTAATTCTAAAACCGCACGGCATCATTCTGGTTACCGGTCCAACTGGTTCTGGTAAAAGTACCACTTTGTACGCGGGCCTTACCGATATCAATACCAAAGATCGAAACATCCTGACGGTGGAAGATCCAATCGAATATGAACTCGAAGGGATAGGTCAAACTCAGGTGAACACTAAGGTCAACATGACCTTTGCTCGTGGTCTGCGGGCAATTTTGCGTCAAGATCCGGACGTGGTGATGGTCGGTGAAATTCGAGACTTAGAAACTGCGCAAATTGCCGTGCAAGCCTCGTTGACTGGTCACTTGGTGTTAAGTACCTTGCACACCAACACCGCCTCAGGTGCGATTACGCGTCTTGAAGACATGGGCATCGAACCCTTTTTGTTATCAAGCAGCTTGCTCGGTGTCTTGGCGCAGCGTTTAGTGCGGACTTTATGCCCGCACTGCAAACAACAGCATGAGCCGGATAAAGAAGAACGTGCGCTACTTGGCGTGAAAAAAGGCGATGATGTCAGAATTTTTCGGGCCGTTGGCTGTGAACAATGCAATATGACCGGCTATCGCGGTCGGACCGGCATTCATGAATTGATTGTGGTTGATGAGCATTGCCGCGAACTGATCCACAACGGCAAAGGCGAACAGTCGATTGAAAAATACATTCGTTCGCAAAGCCCAAGCATTCGCCAAGACGGTTTTTCCAAAGTGTTATTGGGTTACACCACGCTAGAAGAAGTTCTGCGGGTAACGCGTGAGGATGCGTAGTGGCAGCATTTGAATACCAAGCGCTGGATGCTCGTGGTCGTAAGGTCAAGGGTGTCCTCGAAGCAGACAACGCGCGTCATGCGCGCAGTCTGCTGCGCGAGCAAAAACTTAATCCACTGACTTTAGATATTGCTTCGCAGCAAGAGCAGATGATTGCTTCGGGCCGGAAATGGTTTCAAGCCGGTATTTCTGCGGGTGAGTTGGCTCTGATCACCCGGCAATTGGCGACGTTGGTTGAAGCGGCATTGCCTATCGAAGCTGCGCTACAAGCGGTGGCTGAACAGTGTGAAAAACCGCGTTTGCAAAGCATGATGATGTCAGTGCGTTCAAAAGTAGTCGAAGGTTATAGTCTCGCTGAAGGTTTGGCCGAATTTCCTCATGTGTTTGACCATCTTTTCCGCTCTATGGTGGCTGCAGGTGAAAAATCCGGTCACTTAGATGGCGTGTTAAATCGCTTAGCGGATTACACCGAACAACGGCAATACATGCGCAGTCAGACGATGCAGGCAATGCTTTATCCGGCGATCCTGACATTTTTCGCCATTGGTGTTATTTCGATTTTATTGGCATTTGTTGTGCCGAAAATTGTCGAACAATTTGTGCATATGGGCCAAAGCCTGCCAGGAACAACCTTGGCGCTTATCGCCATTAGTGATTTTATCCGAAACTATGGTGTGTTCTTAGTGGTCGCGATCATCCTTGGGATTGTCGCTTTCAAGCATGCGTTAAAGTCGTCAGATATCCGTTTAAAATACGATAGAACCATTCTTAAGCTAGGTATTCTTGGCAAGGTCAACCGCGGCTTAAATACCGCCCGTTTTGCTCGCACTCTCAGTATTCTCAACGCGAGTGCGGTGCCATTGCTGGAAGCCATGCGAATAAGCTCGGACGTGCTCAGCAACACCTACATGAAACAGGCAATGAGCGAAGCGACTTTGCGGGTGCGCGAAGGGACGTCGTTACGCACGGCATTAGCGCAAACCAAGCTGTTTCCGCCAATGATGTTGCACATGATTGCCAGCGGTGAAAAAAGTGGTCAGCTTGATGGCATGTTAGGCCGCGCTGCCGACATGCAAGACCGTGAGTTCACCACTTTAGTGACAGTGTCTTTGAAAATTTTTGAACCGCTACTCGTGTCGGTGATGGCATTTATGGTGTTGTTTATCGTGCTAGCGATTCTACAGCCAATTTTGGCATTAAATAATTTAGTTGGAGGAGGTTAATTTATGAAACAGCAACGTGGTTTTACTCTGCTGGAAATGATGGTCGTTATCGTAATTTTGGGCATTTTAGCGGCGATGGTCGTCCCTAACTTAATCGGTAACCAAGAACAAGCTGCTAAACAAAAAGCGTCAGTGGATATTAAGCAGTTAGAAAACATGCTTGATTTGTACAAAATGCAAAACGGCTTCTACCCAACGACAGACCAAGGTTTAGAAGCCTTAGTGACGCTGGCAACTTCAGAGCCGGTGCCGCGTAATTTCCCAGATGGCGGTTATATCAAACATTTGCCAAAAGATCCGTGGCAGGGTGAATACAAACTACTGAGCCCAGGTGAAATGGGCCGTGTGGATATTTTCTCAGCAGGTCCAGATCGCGTGGAAGGCACTGAAGATGATATCGGCAACTGGAACGTCGACGGTAAAGACGAGACACAAAACTAATGAAAAAAGTGGTCAGCACCGGCTTTACGCTGATTGAACTGATGATCGTGATTGTGATCATCGGGGTGCTGGCGACTATGGTGGTGTTAAATTTTACTGGTGAATCAAGACAGACCCTGCTGAATAAAGAAACTGAACGTTTGCAGCAGCGCATCCAATTGGCTTCAGAACTTGCGATGTTAAAGCAGTTAGAACTGGGGTTATTTATTGATGAGCAGGGTTATCGCTTTATGCTGTTTGAGCAAGACAAGTGGCAGATCATTATTCAGCCAGCAACACTTGCAGAGCACCGATTTGTCAAAGGCATGGGGTTTGAGCTGGAGCTGGAAGGCTTGGCGTGGGCCGATAAAAACTTGTTGAGCAAGGTTGAATGGCAAGAAGAAGACGACCAGCTATTTGAAGAAAATAGCTTTGATCAACGTGAAGCCGATAAAGACAAAGAAGAGCTCGATAAAGAGAGTAAAGAACAAGACGAAGAACGCAATAAAGGCAAACCGGTGAAGCCCGTCAAACGTCAGACTGGTTTTATCACGGTGCCAAGGAAGAAAACCGATCCACAATTACCGATGATGTTTATTCTTTCGAGCGGCGAAATCACGCCGTTTTTACTGACGTTAAGAGAAGACAGCGAATTGCCGGTGCTGGTGCAGGAACTCAAAGCTGAATTTAGCATCCCACTTGAGCGGGGTGAGGTGAAAAATGGTCGTTAAACAACGCGGCTTTACCTTACTTGAATTGCTGGTGGCTATGGCGATTCTGGCGATGACTGGCGTGACGTTAATGCGGGTCAGCTCTGAACACATTCGCTCTGTTACTTATTTAGAAGAGTTGTCGGTGGCATCAATGATTGCCGAAAACCAACTGCAACTCGCGCGGCTTGAAAGCAAGTGGCCCCCAAAACCGCGGCAAGAGGGTCAAGTTGACATGGCCAAGCGCAAGTGGAAATGGTTGCAGGAGACTTTGGAGACAGACGATCCAAACTTTCGGATGGTTCGCGTGAAAGTCAGTACTGAAGATAATCCGGATCAAGTCGTTACCACGTTGACCACATTTATTGGACGTAGTGATGACTAGCCGCGGCTTTACCTTAATTGAAATGTTGCTGGCGGTGATTATTTTCGCTTTTGTCGGCGTTGCCTCAGTGGCGATGTTGGATACCGTAGCAAAAAGCGATGAAGCTTCACGGCAAAGTATTGATCGCATGGAGAAATTGCAACGAGCGCTGATGTTGTTTGAGCGAGATATTTGGCAGATCACTCCGCGCCAAGTGCGAATTAATGGTGAAGCGCCAGGGAAAGTCACTTTGGCTGGTGCAGCGAACTTTATCGAAAGTGACGATGACGGCATCAGTTTTAGTCATGCTGGCTGGACAAACCCAGGCATGGTATTGCCGCGCAGTGAAGTGCAGCTTGTTGGCTATCGCCTGCGTGAGAACAAGTTTGAGCGGGTGTTTTACTTGTACCCTGATGCTGTGACAGGCACAGAACCGACGGTACAGACATTACTCGAAGATGTGGACGAGCTAAAGTTTCGTTACATGGCAGAGGCGTCGGAAGAACAACAAGCTGAATTGCAATGGTTAGAAAGTTGGGATAATGCCAAGTGGCCACGCGCAGTGAAAGTGACCCTAACGTCACCAGAACTTGGCAGTATTGAGCGTATTTTTATGCTGCCACAAAATGGGGCTGCAGAATGAAGCGCCAGCGCGGAATAGCGCTCATTGCCGTGATGATGGCACTGGCATTTGCCGTGGTGATGGTGGTTGCTATGACCAGCCGTTTGCAGCTGCAGTTACAGCGTAATATGAATGTGCAAATGCGCCAGCAAGCGCTTTGGCTGGCATTAGGCGCCGAAGAGTTCACAAGGCGCATGCTGAAAAAAGCTGTTGTTGGCAAAGAAACGGTAAATTTAGGACAAGAATGGGCGCAGACTGGTGTTGTGTTCCCGGTCGACCAAGCAACCATCAGCGGTGAGATTAAAGATTTAAATAGTTGCTTCAATCTGAATAGCTTGCAGAAGAAACAGCCGAAATCTGAAAGTGATGGCAGCAGCGAGCCTGAAGCCGAGAAGTCAGATGCGGACCAAGAGCGTTCAGCTGCAGACAAAGAAAAAACGGATAAAGCTGAAGCAGAAAAAGCAGCAAACAGTAAAACGGACGAGTCAAATCTAACTCCAGCACAAAAGGCGATGCAGAGTTTGCTCGAGAATAATGCTTCTGAGCTCAGTATGCCGGCTGAATATCTGGTGGTGCGACTGACTGATTGGTTGGATGCTGACTCCACGCTGCAAAATTCCGGCGGCGCCGAAGAAAATGACTACGCGGCTTTAGAGTTTCCGTTTTATAGTCCGAATAGTTTGATGGTGAGTAAGTCGGAACTGCGTAATATTTTGGACATGACCGTTGCGGATTACACCATGGTTGCGCCTTTTGTCTGTGCGTTGCCAGAAGATAACTTGTTGAAAGTGAATGTGAATACCATAAAGAAAGAGCAGGCAGCGCTACTTTCGGCGATTATTCCGTCACTCACTCTAGAAAATGCTGAAGCATTAATTGAAGGTCGTCCGGAGAAAGGCTTCGGCGACATCAATGAATTTAAGCAAAGTAAACAAATGGCCGGCATCGCGTTGCCGGAAGATGTCGTCAGTCTGTTGGATGTTAAATCGAGTTATTTCCAAGCCGATTTAACCATTGATACCGCAGATAGCAGTTTTAAATTAGTCACCGTGTTTAAAGTGGACAACAAACAAGTCCAGGTGATCTCGCGGCGCTTTGGAGGCCCAGGGTGAGTGAACAATTAATAATAAGACTTGGCAGTACTGCCGATGCACCGATCTGGTGGCTAGTGTGGTCGCAGTCAGCACAAGAGATTATTGCCTCTGGCCGATTGGCCGATGCTACAGAGTTGGCTGGACTTGCCGCGCGCATCAGCAATCGCGCTGCAACTGTATTGGTGCCAGCTTGTGATGTCATTTTAAAAGAAGTTGCAGTGCCGACGAAGCCGAATCGTCAGCTGCTGCAAGCTATTCCGTATATGTTGGAAGAAGAACAAGCCGAAGATATCGAAAGTTTGTTGGTCGTGTTTGGTCAAGCGCAGGCCGCAGAAACTGGTTATTTACAGCAAGTTGCGGTGGTTCGTCGTGAACAATTTGTTCAGTGGCTCGGTTGGGTGCAAGACGCTGGATTTAATGTCCGTCGTATGGTGCCGGATGCGTTGATGCTCCCAGATATGGCGCAGCCAGTTGCCGTGGAATTAGACGGTCAATGGTTATTGAAGCAACAGGCTTGGCAAGTGAGCTGTGTGGATTCAAGTTGGTGGGCTGAGTATCTTGGGCTGTTGCAGTTACCGGAAGTACTCAGCTACAGCCCATGGCCTGACTCTGTGCTGCAAGCTCATCAGTTAGCTCCGGCCGAGTTGCCGCTAGCGTTACTTGCCAGACAGTTAGATAACTCGACCTTTACCCTGATGCAAGGTGAGTTCGCACCGAAAAAAGCGCAAAACAAGACTTATCTGCAATGGCGCAGCAGTCTTATTTTGGCGGCAGCATGTGCTGTGTTGTACCTAGGCAGCCAAATGCTGGAGACCTACCGGTTTAATCAACAAGCGGCAACTGCGCAAGCCGAAGCTACCAGTTTGTATAAAGCGAAGTTTCCACAAGAACGGATCTCCAACTTAAAACGCCAAGTTGAACGTAAGTTAGCCGCCGCTGGCGGTAGCACCGGCAGTGATCTGTTAGGTTATTTAGCCTTAGTTGAGCCTGCAATTAGTAAATCTGGGCAAATGAGTTTGGATAACTTCCGCTTCGATCAAAAGAAAGCCGAGTTCAAATTTCAAGCGACTGCGGCCGATTTCCAAAGTTTCGAACAGCTAAAAAATCAGCTGCAGCAACAAGGCCAGCAGATCGAACAAGGTGCGTTGAGCCAGGTTGCTGGTAAAGTTCAAGGCACTATGACGCTTCGGAGTAAATCATGAAGGCATTTACCACTTGGTGGTTATCTCTACAGCCGCGTGAGCAGCAATTAGTGAAGATCGCAGGCTTTTTTATCGGTCTTGGTTTGTTTTATGTGGCGATCTGGCAGCCTATTCATCAAGCAAAAACCGATAGTGAGTTAAAAGCCAAAGCAGCTGCGGAGCAATTGAGCTGGCTGCAAAGCCGCTTACCCTTGTTAACGCAAAATAGCGCGGTTGCCAGTAGCGGTAGCATCAATGACATTGTTGCGCAGACTGCGCCACAATTTAAAATCAAAGTGAGCCGGATGCAGCCGCAAAATGATCAACTGCAACTGTCGCTAGAAGATGTGCCCTTTGAACAATTGCTGCGCTGGTTAACTGAGTTACAGAGCAAACACGGTGTGCAATTATTGCAATTAGACATTGCGGTGTCAGAAGTGCCAGGTACGGTTCGTGTCCGCCGTTTAGTACTGGAATAACAGGAACAAATAATGAAGAAAGTTGGGTTTTGGCTGCTTGGGATTTTCGCCTACGTGATTTTTACGCTGGTGATGACCCCGGCAAGTTGGTGGTTGAAGTTGGCAAAGCTGCCGCCGGGTGTCGAACTTGGCCCAGTCACTGGGACTTTGTGGTCTGGCACCGCGCAAGGCGTCTCAGTTAAACCACTGTATATTCCAGTCCTGAAATGGCAACTTGATGTTGGCTCATTGTGGCGCGGACAGTTGGGCGTAGATTTAGAAGGCGGCTCGTTGCGCGATGACAATTATCCGTATTTTCAACTCAAAGCCGAATTAACCCCAAGTCGGGTCACAGTGTTGCCATCGAATTTACGCTTACCAGTTGCAGGTATTCTGCCGAATATCCAATTGCCGATGCCAGCCGATGCCAGTGGTAGTATTGTGCTCACCGTCACTGAATATCAATTAGGTCAGCCTTATTGTTCAGTACTAAATGGTAAGGCTAGTTGGCAAGATGCGCGGTTTAAAGCGCCGACAGGTTGGATTGATTTAAAAGCCATTCACGCCACATTACGCTGCGAAAATGGCAGCATCGTATTGAATACTTCGCCGGACAATCCTTTGTCGCTGCAAGTGCAAGCAGAAGTGCTGGCTGACAGTTACAAAATTGCCGGTACTTTAAAACCGGACGCATCAATGCCAAAAGAAGTACATCAAGCAATGCAGTTTGTTGGCCAAGCCGATGCAAATGGTAATTTCCCAATTACTTTACAAGGCCGGATCCGCACCAAATAAGCCACTACCGCATAAAACGACGCCAGCGATTTGCTGGCGTTGTGGTTTCTAGCATGGCGTAAAGCATCGTTTAGCGTGGCGAGCGAATATCAGTCAATAAGACTGAGTAGTCTGTAATGGCAGGGAACTGCTCAATTTGCTTCACTGGTTGTTGGCTATCTGGATTGGCAATAGCCAGTAGCTGCGCAATGCCAAACTGTTGTGCTGCGTGCAAAATTGGCAAACTGTCATCAACAAACAAGGTGCGTTTGGGATCGAAACCTAAACGTTGTTGCAGTGCATGCCATAGTTGTTGCGATTCTTTGGTGACACCAAATTCATGAGTTGAAATCAGCTCAGTCAGGTAACTGGCAAGTTCGGTACGTTCAATTTTCAACGATAAACTGTCCGGATGAGCATTAGTTACCAAGACAATACGTCGGCCGCTGGCGTTTAATGCCGTCAAAAACTCAGGCACATCAGCGCGCATGGCGATTTTATCCATCACTTCGCGTTTTAATTCCGTGATAGGCAACTGTAAACGTTTGGCCCAATAGTCAAGGCAGTACCATTCAAGTTTGCCCTGCAGCACATCGTATTCAGCTTTTAACTGTGCCTTGGCATCTTCGACGCTAATTTGGCTAAGTTCGCTCCAACGTTTTGGCAGATGTTCTAGCCAAAAATAGTTGTCGAAATGCAAATCAAGCAAAGTGCCATCCATGTCGAGCAAAACAGTATCAATTGAAGACCAATCCAGCATAGGTTTTTCCGCGTTTCCGATTTATAGTAGCGAGGTGGAATTTCAGCGCTCATTGTAGCAGAGGCAGCGGTATGGCTGAACGTCAAGGTGACAGAATCGAACCGGAAATTCTTGGCGCCGAAATAGTGGCGCAAAGCCGGTTATTTAAAGTTGAACAAGTGCAGTTACGCTTTAGCAATGGCGAAGAGCGGCTATTTGAGCGAATGCGCGGCTCAGGTCGTGGCGCCGTGATGGTGGTGGCTTGCCCAGACCCAGAGCATTTTTATCTGATCCGGGAATATTGCGCAGGAACGCACGATTATCAGCTAGGTTTTCCCAAAGGATTAATCGACCCTGGTGAAGATGCATTGCAAGCTGGTGTGCGAGAACTGAAAGAAGAAGCAGGATTTGGCGCGAAGAAGCTGGTGATGCTGCGCTCAGTAGCGCTCGCTCCAGGCTATTTTAATGCTACAATGCAGATCGTACTGGCGACTGATTTATATCCAGAACGGTTAGAGGGTGATGAGCCCGAACCGCTGGAATTAGTTCCTTGGCGCTGGTCACAACTCGACGATTTACTGGCGCAGAGCGATTTTACCGAGGCGCGCAGTATCGCCGCATTGTTCTTGGCAAAAGCGTATCTGGACACCCATCAGGATGTTTTTAAGTAAACTATTAGAACCGGTGAAAGTTGCGGCTCGTGAGGCCGGCGATTTGCTGTGGCAAATTTATCAATCTGGCGACTTTGAATACAATGCCAAAGCGGATGATAGCCCAGTCACTAGTGCTGATTACGCAGCGAATCGTGCCATCATCGAGCGGTTGTCAGAGCTCACCCCAGACATTCCTATTATCTCCGAAGAAAACTTCCATGTGCCGTTACTGCAACGGCAAGATTGGCCTAGGTATTGGCTGATTGATCCGATGGATGGTACTCAAGAGTTTGTTGCACGTAGTGGCGATTTTGCGGTCAGCATTGCGTTAGTTGAGCATGGCTGGCCAGCACTTGGCGTGATTTATTGGCCGAAAGAGCAGATTTGGTATTATGCGACTCGAGGACATGGCGCCTTTAAACAACAGCGCAATCTGATCAATCGCATTCGTGTGCACGAACATCAAAGTGGCGAGCCACTGCGTATTGCGGTCAGTCGCCGGCAGTCTCGAGCGGTCATTGATGCGCTATTGTCACCGAGCCAAACGGTGGAATACATCGCCTTGGGCAGCTGTTCGCTAAAAAGTTGTTTAGTGGCTGAAGGTGGTGCCGATTGTTACTTACGTATAGGTCCAACCGGGGAATGGGATACCGGCGCCGTGCACGTGATTGTGGAAGAAGCCGGTGGCAAAATCCTCGACAGCCAGTTTTTCCCGTTAACCTACAATCAACGGGAAACTTTGGCGAACCCAGATTTTATGGTGATAGGCCAATCGAGTGCTGGTTGGTCTGAACTTATCCAAAGTCGCGCGACCAACCGCTAGGTCAGTCGCTACGCGTTCATAAGCCAGATATCAATACTAGCGATCAGCCTCTTGCGCGGCAATTTGTTCCGCCAAATGCCGATATTGTTGCTTAGTGAGCAAATCGACAGACTCTTCAGTTTGTGAATAGACAATCAGCACTTGCCCTTGCTCAAGTTGCCTCCGGACATGATGCACCTTGTCCGCTAAATTCACTTCCTCATCACCGTAGTCAGTACCTTCACGCAGTACGAAGGCTTCTATCAGTCGGTCTAAGGTATCTGCTGCCAGTTCTTGCCATGGGATCAACATGAATTTTGCTCTGCTTTAGAATTAATTGGTGAGCGCAGCACTTGCTGCAGGAAAGTCGGGACTATATGTTCTAACCAGTAATAACGCTGCCAAGGGTATGCTCCTGCGACAAAGCCGACGTGACCGCCTTTTTTCGATAACATCAGCTGTACAAACGGATTTAACTCGCTTGGCATTGGGATTGATGAAGCCCCTAAAAATGGGTCATCTTCGGCATGTACTAGCAATAATGGTTTGGCAACCTGACTTAAAAATGCCTTGCCAGTGCAGCGTTGGTAATAATCTTCGGCATGCAGAAAGTCATGCATCGGCGCTGTGATGAGCTCATCAAACTGCCGAATACTTTGTAATTGCTGAATATCATCCTCGTTCACTGGCAGTGGAAAGTTAGCATGTGCAGCTAACTTACGTTGCATGGTGGCTTTTAACCGGCCGAGCAAATATCGCTGATACACCTTGCTAAAGCCTTGGTTAATTCGGTCGGCGCTGGCTGATAAGTCAAGTGGTGCTGATACTGCTACTGCGGCAAAAAGCGGATTGGCAGTGCCTTGCTCCCCGCAATATTTGACTAAGACGTTTCCACCCAAGGAAAAACCTATGCCTGCCAGCGGCACTTCTGGAAATTGCTGGCGGAGAGTCGAGATAAAATAGCCAAAATCGGCGGTATCACCCGAATGATAAGCTCGTGGCAATCGATTGGCTTTGCCGTGACAACCGCGAAAATGCATGAGGACTGTAGCGTACCCTTGCTGTTCTAAGCTGCGGAGCATGCCCTGAATATAGTGACTTTGCAGATTACCCTCTAATCCATGCAATAACACCACCAAAGGCGTGCTAGCGCTTGGCTGCAAGTGAAGGCTCCAGTTGAGTTGCAGTTCATCACCATCGGGTAATTGCAGCATGGTTTGGCGAGTGGCGATTTGCTGTTTCGGCGCTAAATACTTCGCCAAGATAGTTTGCAAATGACTGGAACCAAGCCACCAAGGCGCTTGAAATGGCGGTAAACCGATTGGCTGCTGTTCGACGCTGTTAGCAACAGTATTGTTGTGCGGTGAGCGTAGATCTTGCAATTTAGCATGTCCTCATGAAGAATAAGTTTTTAAGTCGAGAGCAGAACAATAATGAACCGACGACAGTTTATCATGACCAGCTTAGGAACAGGGCTAGGTCTTAGTTTAGGGATCACGCTTTACCCAGTGGTTACTGCCACAAAGGCCAGTCAACTCACTGCGGCCGAAATGGTGTTTGATGCTTTCCTACCTGCATTATTGATGGGGGCGCTACCGGCAGATAACCAGCTCGCGCAGCAACAATTATTAGCAACCCGCAAAGCAGCCATCGAATTCCTGCCATTTTTACCGCTGACTCAACAACAGCAGTTGTCGCAGTTGTTTTTGTTGCTCGAACAAGAGTTAACTCGTCTTGCGCTGACTGGCAATTGGCTATCGCTTAATGAATTGCCTGTGCAAACTCGACTTGGTTTATTAAGTGCATGGCGTGATAGTTATTTGGCATTGTTGCAACAGGCTTATTGTGGCCTGCGAGAGTTATTGTTTGCCGCTTATTATGGTCAACCACCACATTGGGCCGCGTTAAATTATCAAGCAGTGGAGTTTAATCGATATGGATGATCCAATTCGCCAAGGTCTAGCGCGTGGCTGGAAACATATTGATGCGGCAACCTTAAGCAAAGACGAGCAGTATGAAGCGGATATCGTTATTGTCGGTACCGGCGCGGGTGGTGGCTTAGCTGCGGAAATTCTGACGCAAGCGGGTTTTTCCGTGATTATGCTGGAGCATGGTGCTTTAAACTCCAGTAGCGACTTTAAGCAACAAGAACGCTGGGCTTACCCACATCTGTATCAAGACGGCGCTGGTCGTAAAACTAAAGATCAAGGCATCGCAATTTTGCAGGGTCGCACCGTTGGTGGTTCGACTACCGTCAACTGGACTACTTCAATTCGCACACCGAAAAATACCCTTGGCTACTGGCGTGAGCATTTCGGCTTGGATTTTTCTGGCGACAACTCGCTAGAGCCATTTTTTGACTTGGCGTCGGGCCGTTTAAACATTAGTCAGTGGCACATGTCGCCGAATTTGAACAACTTAGCACTGAAAAATGGCTGTGAAAAATTAGGTTGGCAATACACCATTATTCACCGCAATGTGAATGGCTGCGCCAATTTGGGGCTCTGTGGCATGGGTTGCCCAATTAACGCTAAGCAGTCAATGTTAGTGACGACCATTCCTACGGCGTTGGACGGTGGCGCGACCTTAATTAGTCGTATTTCCGCGCGGAACTTTGAATGGCAGGGTGACAAGATCCAAGCGCTACACGCTGTGCCGGTTGATGAACACTATCAACCGCGCCAAGGCGTGAATATCACGGTGAAAGCTCGCCATTACATCGCGGCAGGTGGTGCAATTAATACACCGGCGTTGTTATTGCGATCAAAAGTTCCTAATCCATCTGGGCGTTTAGGAAAGCATACTTATCTGCATCCAAGTTTAATTTCCGGTGCTTTATTTGCCGAGCCGATCAATGGCCATGCTGGCGCTCCGCAATCGGTGTATTCCGATCAGTTTGTTTGGCCGGAATCGGACAACATCGGATTTAAATTAGAAGTTCCGCCGGTGCATCCAGTGTTAATGGCAACTAAGTTAATTGGTATGGCCGAACAACATGCGCATTTGATGAAGCAATTCAATAATTTGCAGGTGATGATTGCACTGCTGCGCGATGGTTTTGCTGAGCAAGCACAAGGCGGAACAGTCGAATTAGACAGTAACGGCGAGCCGCAGCTGGATTATCCGCTGACAGACTATTTGTTTGCAGGGGCGCGCGAGGCGTTACTGGCGATGGCCGAGTTGCAGTTTGCCGCGGGCGCGAAGGCGGTGATGCCTATTCATGCCGATGGCCAACTCTACAAGAGCTGGCCTGAAGCCAAAGCGGCAATTATGGCTTTGCCTATGGCCATCTATCGGACGACTTTAGCCTCCGCGCATGTGATGGGCGGCTGCAATATGGCAATGGATGCGAGCAAAGGGGTGGTTGATATGCAAGGACGTCATCATCAGCTGAAAAACCTGTCGGTATTTGATGGTTCGACTTTACCCACCAGTTTGGGCGCAAACCCGCAGCTGACGATTTATGGGCTAGTCTGGCGCAACAGTACGCTGCTGGCCAATTGGCTGCATGGTAATCAGTGAGCGAGAGAACAAATAAAAAACCTGTCAGACTGAAAACTATCAGTCTGACAGGGAAACGGCAAGTTGCGCATAATCAGTCGAAAAGGCCCAACACTAGGAGAGTGACGCCGTCAACAGGATAAGTAGTAGCCGACTAGTCGTTTGGACCGGCGTGGCTAATTTTGTACATGAAGTACACCGCATAAAATGCACATAGACCAAGCACTATGGCAAGGCCAGTAAAAGAAATGAAAATCACCGGGTCATTGGTAAATTGTTGCCACATGTTCATGATTGTTTCTCCACTCAGTTGATAAATGCAGTGTAGAAAATCAATGGTGGGCGAATGCTGATTTAGATCAAAGTTTCGCCAAGGCTTGGCGTATAGCCGCTGATCGCTTGATCCAGATCAACCAGTAGTGACGGCAAAGACGACAAATCAGTTTGGCAGAGTGCGCAATATGCTTGCAGGGCTGTGTGAGCTGAGCTCAGTGATTCCAACTGATACCAACATTTCGCTAAAACCTCGGCAATTGCCTGTTGTTCAGCCTGTTCTGCTTGTAACTCCACTGCCAATAATGCGTGTTTAAACTGCAGAGTATCTGCCTGCAAGTTGCGGCGAATTTGCCGTAATGGTCTGGTGACTTGCTGATTTACCGGCTCGAGCGCTGACAATATTTGTCTGAGTTGGGTGCTAGTCAGTTGTCGTTGTTGCAATGACAACCAACAGATACAGAGCAACACATTAATGTTCGCTTGGTGTTGGTCTTGTAGGCGCAATAACAGCGGCTGGCGGCTTGGATAAAACGCCAAGCTAAACTGCCAAAAAGCCGCGGCTAGTTGGGATGCGGTCCAGGCAACCGCCGCAGTTTTTATATTATTGCCAGTACTAGCCATTCGTTTTAGCCATTTGCTTGCCAAAAGGCTTCAGTTTTGGTTTCCAGCTCTTCTTGCGCTTCAAACCACTGCTCTTCGATATCACGAAGTTCGCTGCCATACTGAGTTTGCTCGGCAAGAACTTTGGTTAATTCAGCTTTACGACTGGCATCGTATAAATCGCTGTCGGCAAGCTTGTCTGTGATTACTGCTAACTTTTGTTCCAGTAGCTGTTGGCGTTGCTCTAACTTCTCGATGCTTTGTTTAAGGCTGCGCGTAAGGTTACGTAAATCAGCTTCTAAGCGCTTTTGGTCTTTGCGCTGTTGCGCTACAGGCGCTGCGGCTGAGGCAGGCTCAGATTTCTGCAGAGTGAGTTTGGCATCAGCTTGCAGCCATTGATAATAATCGCTGAGATCACCGGCAAAAGGCGCGACCTTGCCATGTGCAACTAAGTAAAATTCATCGGTGGTGCTTTGGAGCAGATGTCTATCATGCGAGACCACGACGATTGCACCTTCAAAACCCTGCAATGCCATCACGATGGCTTCACGCATATCAAGGTCTAAGTGGTTGGTCGGTTCATCGAGTAACAACAAGTTCGGGCGTTGATAAACCAATAATGCTAACACCAATCGAGCTTTTTCACCGCCGGAAAATGGCGCGCAGGCAGCTAATGCTTTATCACCATGGAAGCCAAAACCACCTAAGAAGTCTCGTAAACTCTGTTCGGTAGCTTGTGGTGCCAATCGCACCAAATGCTGCAGCGGCGAATCCTGTGGTCTTAAGGTTTCCAATTGATGCTGGGCGAAATAGCCAATGGCGACGCCTGCCGCATACCAGATTTGGCCGGACTGCGGTTCTAGGCTTCCCGACAGCAATTTAATCAAGGTCGATTTACCAGCACCATTGCGCCCTAATAGGCCAATTCGGCTGCCAGGAAGCAACTGAAAGTTGATTTGCTGCAAAATCGAGTGATCGCCATAACCTGCGCGGACGTTCTCTAATTTGAGTAACGGGTTCGGCAGACTTCTTGGGTCAAGAAACTCAAACTGGAATGGCGAATCAACATGCGCTGGCGCCAAAAGTGTCATGCGTTCAAGGGCTTTAATCCGGCTTTGTGCTTGCTTCGCTTTGGTGGCTTGGGCCCGGAAACGATCGATAAATTTTTGTAAGTGCGCAACTTGGCGTTGCTGCTTTTCGTACACCGATTGTTGTTGAGCCATTTGCTCTGCCCGTTGGCGTTCGAATTGGCTGTAATTACCGCGATACAGCGTTAAGGCTTGATTGTCGATATGCACAATGTTGTCGACCACTGCGTCTAAGAAATCGCGGTCGTGGCTGATCAGTAATAAAGTGCCATCGAAATTACTCAAGTATTTTTCAAGCCAAAGTACTGCATCTAAATCTAAGTGGTTGGTTGGCTCGTCCAGTAATAATAATTCAGCGCGTTGCATTAAAGCGCGCGCTAGATTGAGGCGCATCCGCCAACCACCGGAGAATGATTTCACGGCGTGTTGTTGCATATCGCCACTAAAGCCTAAGCCATCTAATAAGGTGCCTGCTTTGGCTTGAGCTCGGTAGCCATCTAACAACTCGATTTGATGATGCACATTAACTAGATCGGTGTCGGCTGCCGGGTTCGCGACTAGTTGCAGCAGCGGAAATAGCTTTTCGTCGCCTTGCAGTACGTAGTCCATCGCTGAGCAATCTAACGCGGGTGTTTCTTGGGCAACAGTGGCGATAGTCCAGCCACTTGGGATGCTTAAGGTGCCGGCATCTTGTTGCAGTTTTCCCTGCAGCATGGCGAATAGCGTGGATTTACCGCAGCCATTGGCGCCGATAATTCCGACCTTTTGCCCAGGAAATACGGTAAGATCGGCTTGTTGCAATAAACAAACAATGCCGCGGCGCAGTTCAATTTGTTGAAGTTGGATCATGTGCTCAAGTACCAAAGCGAAATTGGGGTGGATAGTAATCCGAACCGACCGACAAACCAAGAGTTGTGATTAAAGTTGTCGTTAAATTTGCCGCATCAAGCGGGGAGAAATGCTGAAAATGAGCAGTGATCGGAAGAAAAAGCGTTTTATCGCTGGTGCAAGTTGCCCTGAGTGCAAAGCGATAGACACTATGATGTTATACATCGAAAATAACGTCGAGAAAGTGAAGTGTGTGCAATGTGGTTTTCAGATGGCACAGCCTGGGGCTCAGGTAGAAAAAGCTTCGCGGCCAAGTGAGTCGGTGATTGGTGTATTCAAGCCCGAATGATCGGGCTTAGCTCCAAACAAGCTGACAAAGTCGCCATTACAAAATTAATAATGAGGTGGCGGCGGTTCTTCATGCGTGCGCAAAATGCCACTGTCGCCACCTTGTTGTAATTTCTCGGCAATCATCAGCACTTGGCGTTGTAATTTTTCAATGCGACGTTGATGCTCAAGCAACTCGTCGTGCATTTGCGACAATGCATCTTCTTGGAATGCAACTTTGCTTTCCAAATATTCTAAATGCGATTGTAGATCGATGTCTTGTTCACTCATGTGCTAACTCCCAATATTCAGCTACGCCGCTCGAACTGATACTCAGCACTTGTTGGTTCGGCATTAGCGCCACATCATACACCAGCGCATTGGGTTGTTTACTAAAAGCTGAGGGCGTGACCAACCAATCGCTGAATAAAGCACCGCTGGCGACAGTCCAGACTGTGACTCGTTGTGCGGGCGCTCCTGTGAGTAGATAGGTTCCATCTTCACTAAACCGTGCTGCAGTAAAAATTCGACCGCGGTCAAGCGGCAGTTGTGATACTCGTTGTCCGGTTTTTAAATCGTAAATCGTGGCTTGTTTTTGACTATCAGCAGTAAAGGCATATCGAGCTTGCGGATCCAGTGCCACCTTGGTGACTCGGTTAGCGCTTGGCATCGTCAACAATATTTGTGCACTTTGGGTATCCCACAAGTAACTTTGTAAATCGCTGCCGCCAGTTAGGGCATAGCGACCATTTGGCGATAATGCCACGCTATTCACATTTTCGGTGTGACCCAGAAATTCGATCCGCCGACCAGTGCTTAAAGTGATGTGTTGTACCTTGCCATCACTTTGCGCAATCAATAAGTGTTTTCCTAAATTCGATACTGCAATGTCGCGCACTGTGGCGCCTGGTTGCATGGACCAGAAGCCGACATTTTTGCCATCGGTCATTTGCCACAACGCTACTTGGGTCGCCGTTGCGGTTAATAAAAAACCACCGTCATCGCTAAAAGTGACATTGGTGACTAGGTTCTCGACAGGTTCGCCGTGACTAAGTCGGAACTTAGCCTGCTGCTGTTGTAAGTCCCAAACCACAATGCCTGAGGTGAGACTAGACACTGCAACCAGTTGCGTTTTTGGCGAAATCGCAGCTGCGACTGTACCTTCGCCAGTAATCACTTGCTGCGAAATCAGGTTATTTTGAACTTCTTGGCAGCCGAACAGCCAAAAAAACAGAAAAATGCCCAGATATTTCTTGCTATGTGTTAACGTCATCTGCACAAATCTTGTAGTATAGGGTTGGTTGAAGGTTAGACCTTTATTCATTATAACAACACACTTTTGCAGTGAAGTCTGCAGTTTATTGGAGAAACAAATGCGCGTAACGACCAAGCTGTCATTGATTGCAGCGGCTCTTATTTCTTTATCGGCATGTCAAGAAGAAGCTAAAGCCCCAGTGGCTCCAGTATTAGATACTGATGCGGCTAAACAATCATATGCATTAGGCGTTTCTGCAGGTAAATACCTGTCAAATGCCATCGAAGAAAACAAAAAATTAGAAGTGGCATTAAATTCTGAATTAATCGTCCGCGGCGTTCAGGATGCAGTTGCTGGTAAAGCAACAATGACCGACGAAGAAATTCAAAAAGTTATGACTGCGCTTGACGAACAACTGCGCAATAAACAAGCTGAAATGGCTAAGAAAAAAGCTGAAGAAGCAAAAGCTGGCGGTATCGCTTACTTAGCAGAAAACGCGAAGAAAGCTGGCGTGACTACGACTGCTTCTGGCTTACAGTATGAAGTGATCACAGCGGCTGATGGTGCAAAACCAAAAGCTGAAGACAAAGTTCGCGTGAAATACAAAGGTACTTTCACTGATGGTAAAGAATTCGATAGCACTGAGAAAAACGGTGGCGAGCCAGTTGAATTCCCATTAAACCAAGTGATCAAGGGCTGGACTGAAGGCGTGCAATTAATGGGCGTTGGTTCTAAGTTCAAATTCACTATCCCATCTGAACTTGCTTACGGCGAGCGTGATGTTGGTCCAATTCCAGCAAACAGCGTATTAGTGTTTGAAGTAGAACTGTTAGGCATCGTGCCAACAGAAGCTGCTGAACCGGCTGCTCCTGCAAAAAAGTAATTATTGCCACTCCGTATAAAACGGAATAAAAAACCGCCTTCGGGCGGTTTTTTTGCTGGAGAGTAGCGCTTTTTACAGAAAAGCGCGCAAAGCCCGCGTGATTAGGCTGAAACTGAAGGACTCACATGACGAGTCGCCAGAGTTTGGATCAATTCATCTTCTAATGAAAAGCGCTCTTCTAAGGCTTGACCAAGGCGTGATAAATGGGCGTCAAAATCAACGCTACCAGCATCATCAATCTGCTCGGCATAACTGTCGTTAAATTCCAAGGCTAAGTCTGTCGATACAGAAATACGTGGATATAAATTTTCGGCAAGTGACTTGCTGTCGTGACCATTGACTTCGCATTGCGAGACAATTTGATCGTATACCTCAAAATGGCCGGCAGATAAATAATCCATCAGGATCTGGCAGAAAGATTGGATGTGCGCTTGCTCTGGGAGTTGTTGATCAGAATTTTGCTTATCGAACGGAGGTAATGCCGCCAATTTGCAATAAGACACAATGAGTTGTTGCCGTTCTTCAAGCCAGTTGTCGATCGCAGTTAGAGAACCGCCCCATTGTTGCCTTGCATTTTGCAGCCGGGTGTACATAACGATGTTCCTTTCGATCACTTAATTTTGGGTTATACCGCTAATTAAAAGAATTCTGCGAGAAAGATCAACACATTTTTAATTGGTCGGTTCAGTATTAAGCATTATCATGACATTTTTTGCCAGCGGGTGCATGCGATGATTGAGCACAGTATTGAAATAAATCCGCAAATGAGCGGTTTTTGGTACGTAGTGAACAAGGGCCGGATTTTTCTAAATGAAAAAGGCGAAATTCCAAATGGAACTTTGCAATCACTGGGGTTGCCGGCCAGTGAGCATTGCTTGCAGATCGGGCTTTGGCAGCAACAACCCATTTATCTGCTCATCCATCAAGATAGCATCGAAGATGAGTCAAAATGGCATACAGCGCGCGCTTTGCTGACTCATCCTGAGTCAGTGTGGTTTGAAATAGCGGCCCGAGCGACGCAACTGGCGTTGTTTCTACAAACACATCGCTATTGCGGGCAATGTGGCTGCGCGATGCGTTTGGTGAGCTGGGAGCTCGCTATGTTATGCCACAAATGCGGACATCGCGTTTACCCCCGCATTTCGCCATGCATTTTGGTCGCAGTGGTTAAAGATGATCAAATTCTGCTGGCTCGGTCGAAACGACATAAACCGGGCTTCTTTTCGATCCTTGCGGGTTTTGTCGAGTCTGGCGAAACCCTAGAACAAGCGGCGGTCAGAGAAGTTGCCGAGGAAGTTGGCGTTAAAATTAATAATCTTCGGTATGTAGGGAGTCAGCCGTGGCCTTTTCCGCATTCGTTGATGGCCGGTTTTATGGCGGATTATGTCTCCGGGGACATTCGTTGTCAGCCAAACGAAATTGAGGAAGCTTATTGGTTTGATATCACCGCACTACCGGAGATCCCACCAGTACAAACCTTATCAGGGCAGATGATCGCACAAGCGCAGAGTGAAATTGCGAGTAAAAGTGGATTAAATCAATGAAGTTAATAAAAAATACTGGAAAAAGAAAATAAAAAAGCCACAATTGTGGCTTAAGTATTTTTGTTGGGCCCGTAGAACCGAGCTCTTGTTTTTTTCGATTTCTTCACTAGCGCGTCAGTTTTATACCAAATGCTTTTGGACTGGGCAAGAGAAGAATCATCAAAACTTGCAAAAAAATTCATTCGGCTGTCATGATAGTGTGGCGGCAACGATACTGCTAGAATAAATAAACCCAGCTTAATGGTAGAGCCAAGATGCAGCTAAAAAATGATCGGTACCTCAGAGCCCTTTTAAAACAACCAGTTGACCGTACTCCGATTTGGATGATGCGCCAAGCTGGCCGTTATTTACCAGAATATCGCGCGACCCGAGCTCAGGCCGGTGATTTCATGTCCTTATGCAAAAATCCTGAATTAGCATGCGAAGTAACACTGCAGCCATTACGTCGTTATGACTTAGACGCCGCGATTTTATTCAGTGATATTTTGACCATCCCAGATGCAATGGGCATGGGTCTTTATTTTGGTGAAGGTGAAGGTCCTAAATTCACTAAGCAACTGACTGATTTTATGGATGTGGTGAATCTGCCAGTGCCAGATCCAGAAGTTGAGCTGAAATACGTTATGGACGCCGTTCGGACTATCCGCAGAGAGTTGAATGGCTCAGTGCCATTAATTGGCTTCTCGGGCAGCCCATGGACGTTAGCGACCTATATGTTGGAAGGTGGTAGCAGCAAAACTTTTTCCAAGATTAAAAAGTTAATGTATAGCGAGCCTGAGGTTGTGCATATTTTGCTCGACAAGCTGATGCAAAGCGTCATTTTGTATCTTAATGCCCAAATCGCGGCCGGTGCTCAATCTGTGATGATTTTTGATACCTGGGGCGGCGTGTTAACTCCGCACGATTATCGCGAATATTCATTAAGCTATATGCAACAGATCGTCGAAGGTTTAACTCGCCATGCAGATGGTCGTCCAGTTCCAGTGACGCTATTTACCAAAAATGGTGGCCTGTGGTTGGAAGAAATAGCGGCAACTGGCTGTGATGCTGTAGGCCTCGACTGGACTATTGATATTCGCTCTGCTCGTTCGCGTATCGGGGATAAAGTTGCGTTGCAAGGCAATATGGACCCGGCAATTTTGTTAGGTACTCCTGAGCGTATCCGCTTAGAAGTTCAAGCAATTTTGGATGGTTATGGTCAAGGCTCCGGTCATGTGTTCAATTTGGGCCATGGCATCACACCTGATGTTGATCCAGAAAAAGCTAAAGTCTTCATCGAAGCTGTGCAGTCGTTTAGTCGGACTTACCACATCAATACCGATTTATAATCGGTATTGATGGCTGAACCCGCGTTCAACATTTTTTCCATAAAAAAACCGACATTTCAAATGTCGGTTTTTTTTGTGGTCAAGTTACCGAAGTTGTCACTTTTCGGCAGCGGTCTGCACATCGCTTTGGTAGCTTTCTAACAACTCGGTAAATGGCGTTGTGTCCATACCGCGTGATTCAGCTTGGTCGATGGCTTGGGCTAACAATTCGCGAGCTTCATCAAGTTTGCCTAGTTCGAATTTTGCTGTGGCGATGCTCGCTAACAAATTCGGATTATCATCGTCTTTCTTTAAGCCTTGTTCGGCAATTTGGATAGCTAACTCAGGGTTCCTGATTTCCGGTAAGGATGAATTTGCCAACAGTGCTGAATATTCAACAAGGGCAGGGCCATAACCTTTTGCCGAAGCTTGTTTCAGATACTTCGCGGCGCGCAATGGATCAAACTGGATGTTGTCGCTGTTTAATAACTTTTGCGCTAAGGTGAATGCTGAAGGCGCATGACCACTGTCTGCGGCTTTGGCTAACCAGTTCATCCCTTTGTTGTTATCGATGTCACACAAACTGCCAGAAAATAGGCACTGTGCAATACTGACTTGCGCGAGGGCATAACCGCTGATTGCTGACTTCAAATACCAAGGCAGTGCTTTTTCAGTCTTCAAAATCCCCGCATGTGCCAACAAAGCATATTTGTATTGGTACTCAGCAAAACCTGCATCTGCGGCTTGTTTAATCGCCGCGATATAGTCAGCGTTGTCTTTCTTATACTTTTGCGTTGGCGTAATGACTTTTTCTAACGAGAAAGCATGAATTTGATGGTTTAAGCGTAAAGACTCACCATAACCGTTCTTTGGCGGGGTGAATGTCCAGCGCTTGACGGCATCAAGCACATAACGGTCGATAGCACCTTGCGGGTAACTCAGGGCAACATTAGCATTTTCGACTTTGCCGGCTTCGTTGATGTCATAAAATACAATTGCCCATGCCGGAATACCTGAACGTTTAAATGATGACGGGTATTCTGGTTGTGCTAAGCGTTTTGCAACAGTAAACACTGGGTTTGTGTTGGCAAATTTATTGCTCGGCAGCAGATTACTTTGTAAGGCCACTTGGCCAAACTCTTTATCTAATGTCGCGAAAGTAGTTTTTGCTTCGCGCCGAGAAGGCAGCTTTTGGCGAAGTTCAGCGTAAAAAGCTCCGGCTTCAGCTGAGCCTGATTCTTTGGCTAATAATGTCCAAGCATATGCCTGATAGACATCAACTGGCTTACCCCAACCATTGGCATAAGCTTGTGCAACCATATATTGCGCATCCGGGTGACCGGATTTAGCCATTAACTCCAATTGCGGGATTGCCGCAGTATAATCTTGTTGCTCAAAGAGCTTTCGAGCGCTTGCAAAATCAGCGTGCGCGGACTGGCAGTACAGTCCTAATAAAAACACGGCCAGACTCATCCTTAGCATAGTGTTTCCCCAGATTGTCATTATTTTGTTTTTTTCGAGTGTACAACTAATTTTGTAATAAACGAAATAGCTACTTTGCTTTTTCGAGTGACTAAATTTCACTCAGTTATAAAAAACTCAGATTTTCCAGTTAAAAAAGTCGGTTTAAGCCATTCATAGCGGCGACTCGATACGCTTCGGCCATGGTCGGATAGTTAAATGTGGTGTGTACGAAGTACTCCACATTATTACCGCCATTTTTCTGCATCATGATCGCTTGACCGATATGCACAATTTCAGCGGCACGCTCACCAAAGCAATGGATGCCAAGAATTTCCTTTGTATCACGATGAAACAACAACTTTAGACTGCCGACACTAGTGTTGGCTATTTGTGCACGAGCTAAGTGTTTAAATTGTGCCCGACCTACTTCATAAGGAATTCGAGCCGCAGTTAATTGCTGCTCGTTTTTTCCGACTGAACTCATCTCTGGGATGGTATAGATGCCGACTGGAATATCTTCAATCAGACGAGTATCGCAATGACCGTGAATAATTGAGTTGCCCGCGATACGGCCTTGGTCGTATGCCGCGCTTGCTAAGCTCGGATACCCAATGACATCACCTACGGCATAAACGTTATCAACTGAAGTTTGATAATTTTCGTTAACCTTTAATTGGCCGCGGCTATCAGCTTTTAAACCGATAGCATCTAAATTAAGAGTGTCAGTGTTGCCGGTGCGACCATTGGCAAACAGAATGCAATCGGCCTTCATTTTTTTACCCGATTGCAGATGTAGAATCACACCGTCAGGTAAGCCTTCGATTGCTTCGAATTCTTCACCATGACGAATTGTGACCCCAGAGTTCCAAAAGTGGTAACTCAGCGCATCGGAAATTTCTGCGTCCATAAAGGACAATAAGCGATCTCGCGTGTTGACTAAATCGACCCGGACACCGAGACCACGGAAGATGGATGCATATTCACAACCGATAACGCCAGCACCGAAAATAATGATGTGGCGCGGATCTTCGTTGAGCGACAAAATGGTATCACTGTCAAAAATGTGCGGATGACTGAAATCGACATTTGCCGGACGATAGGGCCGTGAACCCGTGGCTAGCACAATGGTCTGTGCACTGATGACTCGATCCGGACCTGACGGTGGGACAATCCGAATGTGATGTTTGTCGACAAATGAGGCTTCGCCTTGGAATACTTCGACGCGATTTCGATCGTAAAAACTACTGCGCAAACGAACTTGCTTGCGAATGACACCAGCAGCATGACGAAGTATTTGTGGGAAAGTCAGGTTTGATGACTGATTGTCCATTTGAAACAGTGGGTTTTCATTGTATTCAATAAACCGACTTACTGAGTGTCGCAAAGCTTTTGATGGAATAGTCCCCCAGTGGGTGCAACCACCACCAACCTGCGAGTGGCGTTCAATGACCGCAACTTTTTTTCCGCTTTTGGCGAGGTTCATTGCTGCACCTTCCCCCCCAGGGCCCGTGCCGATGATTATCGCGTCATAGTCAAAAGTCTCGGTCGATATATTTGCTTGGGTTGATGCAGTATTTTTCGCAGCCACAGTGGGTTCCACTCAATTTGAACATTACTCGCTTAGATAATAGCAGCATAAATTCAAACAGTTGAAGTGAAAAAGGCGACATAAGTCGCCTTTTAATCATATTTATCCGGTACTAAGCGTACTGTTCAATAAAAAGTTGCCATTGCCGCTGCTGGAATTGGAAACCTTCGCGCAGTTCTTGATACTGCTTGCGGAGGTCAAATTCATTATAGCTTTGTATCAATTGCGCTTTTTTATGCTGCATCCCAACTTTCTTTTGGGCTAGCAAGGTTTTCTGTAATTCGAAATAAGCTTGCATCCGCTCAAGGAGCAGTTGGTACTCATGTTCCATCCGCTGTAAAATTTGTTCAGCGTTAGGGAGTTGCAATGCTTTCACTTGTGCACGTTTGAGCTGCATCAGCGCTTTTGCCTTTAAAATGCGGTCTTCTGGGCAAACTTTTAAGTTACGGGTTAAGCCAACCCAAGAACAGCTTTTAATCAACCATTTGGTTGGGTCAAATTGCCACCAGCGAATGCCATTGCGATAGTCATATTCAAAGATATGGTGGAAATTATGGTAACCCTCTCCATAAGTAAGGAAGGCTAAAACCCCATTATCGCGAGCCGTATTCTGGTCGGTATAAGGCTGATTTCCCCAGATGTGTGCCAAAGAGTTGATAAAGAAGGTGAAGTGATGGCTAAGTACCAAGCGCAAAAAGCCGACACTCAGCAGCATGCCGATGTAATTTCCGCTGAGCCAGCCCAGGAATAATGGAATGCCAAAGTTTGTAAGTACCGTGAGTAACAAATAATGCTTATGCTGGAACATCACAATTTTGTTGTTCTGCAGGTCGCGTACATTCGAGTAATCATGATAGCGGTGCGCCTGATATTCACGCAGCATCCAACCAATGTGACTGTACCAGAAACCCATTTTCGCTGAGTACGGGTCTTTATCGTTTTGGTCGACAAATTTGTGATGGATCCGATGATCAGATGACCAATGCAGGGCACTATTTTGCAGCGCAAAAGCACCGCCAATAGCAAAAATCCACTGCATAATAGGATGAGCATCATAGGTTTTGTGAGCCCAGAGACGATGGTAACCGGCAGTAATTGACATCCCGCAGTAACCAAGACAAAGAATAGTTGCGACAATTTCCATCCATGTAAAACCAACCATGATTTCATAGGCTGGGATGCCGACCGCGGCAATCGTAAATGTGACAGCAAAGACCAAGACGTTGGTCCAGATAATAGGTGGTTTTTCCATGGTGGGTACTTTTAGCTTACATGTGTAAGCTAATTTTACTGTGCAATTGGCGTGGGTCAAGGTATAAAATAAAATAACGCTGACGCAATTAATCAGGATGCAGCTTTTGAGCAGAGCACAACAAAAAGAACGAACCCGACGCGCAATTATTGATGCGGCTTTTGCCCAACTCAGTCCGGATAAAGGTTTTTCGAGTCTAAGTCTGCGGGAAGTTGCCCGTGAAGCCGGCATAGCACCAACCTCATTTTATCGCCATTTTGCCGATATGGATGAACTCGGACTAACTTTAGTTGATGAAGCCGGGTTGATGCTCCGACAGTTACTCAGACAAGCGCGCCATCGAATTGAGAAAAACGGCAGTGTTATTCGAACTTCGATTGAGACTTTTATGGAGTTTGTGGTCGGTAATAGCAACGTTTTTCGTTTGTTACTTCGCGAACGTTCAGGAACTTCTGCTCCATTTCGCCGAGCTGTTGCGCGGGAAATACAACATTTTTGCGCTGAGCTTGCCGATTATCTACGTAAAGAGACCGCCTGCCCGGATGAATATGCGCAAGTCCAAGCAGAAGCTATGGTGACTTTGGTGTTTCATGCTGGTGCAGACGCGTTAGATGCTAGCCCGGAACTTCGGGTGCAAATTACCCACCGCACCATTACTCAGTTGCGCTGGATGGCGCACGGTGCGGCAGGTTACGCGCGAAAACCTAAAGAGTAATTTTGCTCAACCACACACCACATTCGATGTGGTGTGTATAAGGGAATTGGTCGAATAATGCGAACCGTTTCACTTCGTGGCTTTGCGTCAGCGTTACTAAGTTTTTCGCCAGGGTTTCTGGATTACAGGAAATGTAGAGAATGTCATCGAATTGACAAACTAGTTGCTCGGTTGCTGGATCTAACCCGGCTCGAGGCGGATCAACCAGAACACTATTTAACCGCAATTCTGACAAATCGATATGTTTGAGTTGCTGGCCTTGCGACAGGGCATGGCTGACATCTTCTGCCGACATCTGCAGAACTTGCAGGTTGCTGACATCATTTAATTTTATATTGAGCTCAGCTGATTTTATCGATGTTTTTGATAATTCAGTGGCCACGACTTGTCGGAAGTACGGCGCCAAAGCCAGTGAGAAATTGCCGTTGCCGCAATAGAGTTCAAGCAGATCATTGCTTAAAGCGCTTTTGGCGATAGCACAAGTCCATTCCAGCATGAGTTGATTCACTGAACCATTCGGCTGGGTAAAGCTATTCTCAACTTGTTGATATTGAATGGTCCGTTCTTCGACTTGAAGCCGCTCCAGAAGATGGTCTCTATTTACCAATATCTTTTGTTTACGTGCTCGTCCGATCAAATCAAAGGCTTGGATGCTACTTAGCTCAGCTTTTAATAACTCGGCTTCCGCTTGCCACTCAGCCGGGATCGGCTTTTTATAAATTAACGACACCAACAATTCACCGCTCAGTGAAGAGAGGTAATCGATTTGATAAAGCCGATTTCTTAGCAGTGGTCGTTTTTTTAGTGCATCCAGTAACGGTTGCATAAAGTCGGCAATCGTCTTGCAGGCGACAGGGAAATAATCAATGCGGTGTTTGGTCTTCGTTTGCGGATCAAACATGATGTGATACATGTCGTCGCCATCGTGCCATACCCGAAACTCAGCACGCAGCCGATAGTGCGAAGGTTCTGAACGAAATACTTCGGGTTCCGGCATATTAAATGGCGCAAATAACTGCTGCATCGCATCAACTTTTGCTTGCAGCTGTAATTCGTATTGCTCTGGAAAAACTTGACCTAATTGCATGATGGCGCCTCACCGAAAAATGGCCGCCATAATAAAAGGTTTTTATCGGAACTCCAAATCAGTTGCTAAATCTCTGCAGCAGTTCATGCATCCTTCTGGCAAAATAGCGCTAATACTTGTGAGGTGATTATGCGAATTGGCTTTATCGACAGTGGCGTTGGTGGTCTATCTATTCTGAGTGCGGTGCGTGCTTGTATAGCGGGTGATTATATTTATGTCATGGATAATCGCTATTTACCTTATGGCGAAAAATCAGAAGCATTTATCCAATCTCGTCTGACGCAATTATCTTCGATGCTAATCAATCATCAGGTCGACCTTATCGTCATTGCTTGTAACACAGCGACGACACAAGCTGTTGCTTCATTGCGTCAGCAATTTAGTATTCCATTTGTAGGTACAGTGCCTGCGATAAAACCTGCTGCCGCATTAAGTCCCGAAGGTTTTGCAGTGCTTGCTACACCTGCAACTTGCAAAAGCGCTTATCTGGAGGGGCTGATTGAGCAATTCGCACCTGGCATTCCGGTGCAAAAGGTTGGAAGTAGCGAGCTTGTCTTATTGGCCGAGCAAAAAGTATGGTACGGCAATAATGTACATGATGCTGTCGAGCAGGTAATACGGCTTTCCAGCCTTGTTGATACATCGCCACTATATATAGTACTTGGCTGTACTCATTTTCCGTTTCTTGCAGCTGAGATTAAGTCATGTCTGCCGGAGGCTGTGCTTTTAGATACTGCTGATGCAATTGCAAGACGAGTGACGCAGGTGGTGGTGACAATAGACAATCCGGCAAAGGCTAATGGACAGCAGCTATTTATTAGTACATTGGAACTTAACGAACTACAGAAAGGCAAACTTGCAGAATTAGGCTTTGACCAGTACGAATGCTGGTCAAAGCCTGCCGAAGATTACTCTTCGTTATCGTCACCATCTTGACGTTCTTTGGCTTCACGAACTTTAAGCGTCCGACCTTCATATTCAAAGTCATTCAACTTTTGAATCATCCGATTGGCATCTTTTGCTGCTACTTCGACAAAACCAAAACCACGACGACGTCCGGTTTGGCGATCTTTCATTAAACGCACATTAATAACGGTGCCGGATTGTTGGAACAATTCACGGACAGCTTCCTCATTTGCTTTATATGGCAGGTTGCCAACATATAAAGTGGCATTCGCACCAGAGACGGCAGCGGCAGCAGCTTTAGGTGTTGCTGTGGCCGGTGAATCAGTAAGAGGTTTTACCTCAACTAAAATTGGTACGAGGATACCGCCAAGTAATACACCGATAACTGCAGCAATAGCTACATCAGTAATTACAGTAGTCAGCACAAATTGAAATAACAGATAAGTGATAATGGCCAAAGCCAGAGTGAATGGTAATGACGAACGCATACTTGGTGACATAGATAATTCCTAAATACTAATAGTGGTGAAAAGAAACAACGGAAAACAAATCTACTTATAGTAGTCAAAATCTATATTAACCAGTCCCAACCCATTCGCCAACAAGATAAATCTATAAATCCAAAGAGATTTTGCAGCTAATTTGTACATAACGGGGTTTTATTGAGCAAACGAACTGAAACAAGCAAAAAAGATCGAATTCTCACTTGCACGTCGGCGAAAACTCCCTATAATGCGCGACATGCCGACGGGGTGATGCGAAAGCGAAACGCCGGGTGAGTTTGAAGAAAGTGAAAATAGTCGATAAAAAGACGCTTGACACGAACTGAAAACTGACTAAAATGGCCGCCTCGCAACGACGTAGGGT
>JACCDI010233746.1_pt1 | contig 32826 bp, 30 predicted proteins | sample 7442791 | NCBI WGS metagenome assembly JACCDI01 (sample SAMN15323434, study PRJNA562643) | freshwater metagenome | isolation source: river surface water | place: USA:Blue River Watershed | collected 2017-08-15
CGTCGCCGACGCGTCTGACCCCGCATCGCTGGATGCTATGGTGAAGCGCACCAAAGTCGTTTTGACCACCGTTGGACCCTATCAGCTGTATGGCAATGAACTGGTCGAAGCGTGCGTTGCCAATGGCACCGACTATACCGATTTATGTGGCGAGCCCGCATGGATGCGCCAAAAAATCGACCAGCACAACGAAGCCGCAAAAGCATCGGGTGCGCGCATTGTGTTTTCCGCTGGGTTCGATTCCATCCCCTTCGATCTTGGCGTGTTGATGCTGCAAAAGCATTGCGTTGAAACCTTTGGCGCGCCTGCGCCACGTGTAAAGGGCCGCGTCCGCGCGATGAAGGGCACATTTTCGGGCGGCACAGCGGCCAGCTTGAAGGCAACGATGGCTGCCGCTTCAAAAGACCCTGCAGTGATCGGATATCTCACAAACCCGTTCAGTCTTGCGGGCGGATTTCAAGGTCCGGCGCAGCCCGCCGGCAACAAGCCCGAATATGACGAAAGCCTTGGCAGCTGGGCCACAAGCTTCGTCATGGCACCGATCAACACCAAAAATGTACACCGCACGAACGCCTTGCTTGGTCAGGCCTTTGGCGCGGATTTTGTCTATGACGAAATGATGCTGACCGGTCCCGGCGAACAGGGCGAGGCGATGGCCAAGCATGTCGCGTCGACGCCAATGATGGGTGGCGACAATGACCCCAAGCCCGGCGAAGGCCCCACCAAAGAAGAGCGCGAAACCGGCTTTTATGACGTGCTGTTCATCGCGGAATATCCCGATGGCCGGACCGCGAAGCTTAGCGTGAAGGGCGACCGTGACCCGGGCTATGGTTCAACCAGCAAGATGATCAGTGAAACCGCCATTGCTTTGAGCGAAAATCAGGGTGCGGGCGGCGTCACCACACCGGGCGCTGCGCTGGGCGAAACGCTGGTTGACCGGTTGCAGAAATATGCCGGATTGATTTTCGCGGTTGAAGGCTAAACACGCGTATCATGCGCCGGACGCGATAGGACAGAAACGATGATGAAAAAACTACCTTTATTGACCAGTTTGCTTGCGCTGAGCATCGCTGTGCCAGCCGCCGCGCATGATCGTCCAAGCCCGGACCGGCTGAAGGCCGATGTTGAAAAACTCGTCAGCTTCGGCACGCGACATAGCTTGTCATCGGCTACCGATCCAAAGCGCGGCATTGGCGCGGCACGGCGCTGGGCACAAAGTGAGTTTGAGAAGATTTCCAAAACCTGCAAAGGCTGCCTGACGACCGAATTGCTTGAACGGAACATGTCCGGCCCACGCGTTCCCAATGGCGTGAACATTGTTGATGTCCTTGCGATCAAGCCCGGTAAAATGGGCTGGGACCACGTCATCATTATCGCTGGCCATATCGATAGCCGCGTGTCCGACGTGATGGACTTCACCAAAGACGCGCCCGGCGCGAACGACGATGGATCGGGTAGCGCGCTTGTGATCGAAGCTGCACGATTGATGTCGAAAGAGCCGCAAGGCGACGCGACCATCGTCTTTGCGCTTCTGTCGGGCGAGGAGCAGGGCCTGATGGGTGGGCGCTTGCTCGCAGAAACCGCCAAAGAACGCGGCTGGAAAGTCAGCGCGATGCTGAACAATGACATTGTCGGCGGCACGCTTGGTACCGACGGGCGCATCGTCAAAAATGTCGTGCGCGTATTCAGCGAAGGCATTCGCGCATCGGAAGATTTGTCAGGCCAAATGGCGCGCCGCAACAGTGGCGGCGAAGATGACGGCCCAAGCCGTTCGTTGATGCGCTATGCCGACAATATTGGAGCGAAGGTGTATCCCGACTTGGCACTGGACGTATTCGGCGTCCGCCGCCCCGACCGCTTTGCGCGCGGCGGCGATCACCTGCCCTCGCTGGATCTGGGTTTCCCCGCAATCCGTTTCACTGTTGGCGTCGAAAATTATCACCACCAGCATCAGGATGTGCGCACGGAAAACGGTATCGAATATGGCGACACCGTCGACAAGATGGACTTCGACTATCTGGCCAAGGTGACGATGTTGAACGTCTTTACCGCAAATGCGCTTTCGGTCGCGCCCCCTGCTCCCGCTTCGGCGACTTTAGGTGGCGCCGTAACCTCTAACACGACGGTCAAATGGGACGCAGCGCCGGGTGCGCAGCGGTATCGCATTTACCAACGACGTGCAGATGCGCAGGATTGGGTTTTCGTCCGCGACGTACAAGGTACCGAGGCTGTGCTTGAAGGATTGATCGTGGACGATCATTTCGTCGGCGTCAGTTCGGTCAACCCATCCGGCGGCGAAAGCATCATCACCTTTGCCGGATTGCCACCCCGCCGGTAAGCTCAGGCGACGAGCGGCTCTTCCATATCGTCGAGATCACGCAGCACATAGCCACGGCCCCAGACGGTTTCGATGTAATTTTCACCGCCACATGCGAGCGCAAGTTTCTTGCGCAGCTTGCAAATGAACACGTCGATAATCTTGAGTTCGGGTTCGTCCATGCCGCCATAAAGGTGGTTCAGGAACATTTCCTTGGTCAACGTCGTGCCCTTGCGTAGCGAAAGCAGCTCAAGCATCGCATATTCTTTACCGGTCAGGTGCACACGGCTGCCGTCGACTTCAACCGTCTTGGTATCAAGGTTCACCGCAAGCTTGCCCGTACGGATAACCGACTGCGAATGGCCCTTTGAACGGCGGACAACGGCGTGAATACGGGCAACAAGTTCGTCGCGATGGAATGGCTTGGTCACATAATCATCGGCACCAAAGCCGAACGAGCGAACTTTTGAATCCATTTCGCTGATGCCGGAAAGGATCAGCACAGGCGTCTGCACCTTGGCCACGCGCAGCTTTTTCAAAACGTCATAACCGTGCATATCGGGCAGGTTCAGGTCGAGCAAAATGATGTCATAATCATACAGCTTACCCAGATCGAGACCCTCTTCGCCCAAGTCGGTGGTGTAGACATTGAAACCTTCGGTCGCGAGCATCATCTCGATGGCCTTAGCCGTGGTTGGCTCGTCTTCAATCAAAAGCACACGCATTGGGCAAACCCCTCTTTGAAACCCTTGCATCCTCGAAGCAGCACCCGAGAACCGGGTGATGCGACGGATTTTATTAACCATAAGAAAAATGAACTGAAAAGGTTAATTTGGCGTTAATGCTGGGGTTTCGGGTGATCTGTGAAATTTTAGTTTACAAATAATGACATTTTCTGCGGGTTTGAGAGCCATGTGACGCAGCAATAATAATTTGTAAAATTTTGCCCAAATTGCCCTTTGGACGACCAAAGGTGCAAAATCATGGACAACAGGACGTTAATTTTGCGGTGACGTTGTAAAGGCTTATGCGGATTAAGGGACACTTGAACCGGCCTGCATCGACATTATCTCTGACATATTCCGGCGGTTCATTTCCCCGCCGATGCGGGTATTTTACATGACCGACACAAGCATATCCAACGACCTCCACATCGAGGCGCGTCCCTTCGCGTCGCTGGGCAAGCGCGACCATGGCTGGCTGAAGCCCAATTTTCATTTCAGCTTTTCGGATTATTATGACCCCGCTCGGATGAGCTGGGGTGCCATTCGCGTTTGGAACGATGATGAGATCGCCGCGCAATCCGGCTTCGCCCCGCATGCGCATGACAATATGGAAATCATTACCTACGTCCGCGAAGGCGCGATCACGCATAAGGACAGCATGGGCAATGTTGGCCGGACCGAGGCGGGCGACGTGCAAGTCATGTCCGCGGGAACGGGCGTTACGCACAGCGAATATAATCTAGAGGACGGCCTATGCCGCCTGTTCCAGATTTGGGTCCTGCCCCGCAACCGCAATGTCCAGCCCGCGTGGGACCAACGCCAATTTCCCAAAGGGGATCGTTCGGGCGTATTCAATGTGCTGGCCAGCGGCTATGGCGAAGACGGCGCGCTGGTCATTAACGCCGACGCCCGTGTGCTTGGCGCGACCGTTAGTGCCGGGGCGACGGCGGAATATGAATTGGCCGCTGGCAACCATGCCTATCTCGTTCCGGCAACGGGCCGCATCCGCATTGCCGGCGTCGAATATGGTGCACGCGACGGTATCGCGATCAAAGGTAGTGGCGTGCTGCACATCGAAGCCATCGAAGATGCCGAACTGGTGATGGTCGACAGCGCATAGCCTCACGCGCTATGGGCGGGTCATGGCCTTTGACCTTCCCGAAGACTTGCTTGAAGAAACCTTCCTGGCCTCCACCGGGCCGGGCGGGCAGAATGTCAACAAAGTCGCAACCGCGTGCCAGTTGCGGGTCGATGTCTTTGCGCTGGGTTTGCAGCCTTATGCATTCCGGCAGCTGAAGATACTGGCGGGCAGCAAGATGACGATGAACGGTGAGTTGATCGTCACCGCCCGCAGCCACCGAACGCGCGAAGCTAATCGTGCAGATGCCCGCGCCCGTGTGATCGAGCTCATCGACCGCGCGCACATCCGTCAGGCACGGCGCGTCGCGACAAAACCCAGCAAGGCCGCCAAGGCACGGCGCGTCGATGCCAAAAAGGGCCGGTCAACGGTTAAGAAAAACCGTGGCAAGGTCAGCTTCGACTGATAGGGTGCTTATATGTACGAATTTTCCATTGATACGAACGCCCCGAAATCGGACATGTACCGCGAACTGGTTCAGTCCGCAGATGCCTTGACCCGTGGCGAGACGGACGGCGTTGCCAATATGTCGAATATCGCCGCTCTGTTGTGGGCATTCCTGCCCGATGTGAATTGGACCGGCTTTTACCGCGTCGTGGACGGGGAGCTCGTTCTTGGACCGTTTCAGGGCAAAGCCGCCTGTATCCGCATTCCCTTTGGCCGCGGCGTATGCGGCGCTGCGGCGCAAACCGGCGAGACACAATTGGTCGAAGACGTACACGCCTTTCCCGGCCATATCGCATGCGACGCCAACAGCGCGTCTGAACTTGTTGTACCCGTGATGCGCGATGGCCAAGTGATCGCCGTGGTTGACCTCGACAGCCCGTCACGCGGCCGGTTCGACGATGATGACGCGCGGGGGATACAGTCGCTCGTCGCCGTTATTGCAGACCGCATTTAAGCGCGTTCCCTCATTCAACGGCAACGATAGGAACGGGGTCGCCAAAATGGTTCGCGCCTCAAACCTTAATGGATAACGACATAGACTCGATCTGAAGGATATTTTACGAGATCGGCATGGACACACTCGACATCGCCTTTGCTGAAGCCCGCCGTTATTTGGCCTCTCTCGATACGCGACCAGTGTCGTCGCGTGGAACGCCTGATGACATGCGGCAGCCTCTGCCCGCACAGTTCCCCGAGCGCGGGATTCCAGCGAATGATGTGGTCCGCGCAATTGCCGCCGCTGCGGACCCCGGGTTAACTGGCAATGCCAGCGGACGCTTTTTCGCATGGGTAAAAGGCGGCGCGCTGCCGGCCGCGCTTGCGACCGACATCATGTGTTCTGCATGGGACCAAAATGCCGTGCTTGCATCGACCAGTCCGGCCGGTGCGGTGCTTGAGGAGGTGGCGGGCCGATTTCTGCTAGACGCTCTGCGCCTGCCCGCCGATGCCAGCTACGCCTTTGTTACAGGATGCCAGATGGCGCATACGACGGCGCTGGCTGCCGCGCGTCATGCCGTGCTTGCGCAAAAGGGTTGGGATGTTGAGGCGCAGGGGCTTCAGGGCGCACCTGTTATCCGCGTGCTGGCGAACAGCCATCACCATTCATCGGTTACTCGGGCGTTGCGTCTGCTCGGGCTGGGCAGCGATTGTATCGTGCCCTTGGGCGGAGACAAGCCCGGCCTGGTGTCGCCAGAGATACTGGGCGCAGCACTCGCACAAGCACCTGATGCGCCCACAATCGTGGTTCTCAATGCGGGTGATCTCAACATTGGTGCGTGCGATGATTTCGCAACTTTATGCCCGATTGCGCAAGCCGCAGGGGCTTGGGTTCATGTCGACGGCGCCTTTGGTCTTTGGGCCAATGCCAGCCCACGTCTGGCCCCGCTCGTAGCCGGGGTGGAGATGGCGGATAGCTGGGCTACCGACGGGCATAAATGGCTGAACACGCCCTATGACTGCGGCATGGCAATTACGCGCCATCCAAGCTCGCACAGTGCAGCGATGCGCATGACGGCGGCCTATCTGACCAGTGGCGGCGACGTACGCGATCCAATGGACTTCACACCGGAATGGTCGCGTCGCGCCCGGGCTTTGCCAGCGTTGGCCGCTTTGATGGAACTCGGCCGTGACGGCCTATCGGAGATGATCGAACGGTGCTGCGACCATGCAGCGGCCATCTATGACGGGATCGTGGGCTTCGAAGGGGCCAACGGTATCGCGCGCCCGACAATGAATCAGGGCCTGATACGGTTCGACGCAAAAGATGGATCGAACATCAGCGACGCGGTGATCGCCGCGATCAATGCCAGTGGCGAAGCTTTCTTGAGCGGTGGTAGCTGGGACGGAGAACGTGTTATGCGGATCAGCGTCTGTGGCTGGAATACGGGCGGCGATGACGTCGCACGGACAGTGGCTGCAGCAGGTGAGGCCCTATCTAGGGTCAGGACCTAGCCTTCGCTGACTATTTTTAGCTTTCCGCGTCCGGATCAAACAATTCCCAGCCGTCCGGACCAAGGCGTTCCAATGGCCGGTAGCGTGTTTTATATTGCATACGGGCGGCACCATTTACCCAATAGCCCAGATACACATAAGGCAGGCCAGCCGCCTTTGCGCGCAATATGTGGTCCATGATGATGAAGTTGCCAAGGCCGCCGCGTTCTTCGATGTCGGGATTGTAAAAGCTGTAGATCATCGACACGCCGTCGCTTTGCTGATCGGTCAGGCACGCGCCCACCAATTCGCCGAGCCGACCAAAAGTGGTGGGCGTGCGATATTCCACCACATGGCTTTGAACCGGCGACTGTTCGACCATGTCGGCATAATCCATATCATCCATATTCGCCATGCCGCCGTCGGGATGGCGGCTCGCCAGATAGCGGCGGAGCAGATCATATTGTTCGGATGTCGACCATGGCCGGCACGCGCTGACCACCAGATCGGAATTGCGCCGCAATATTTTGCGCTGCGTCGCGTTGGGCTGGAATTCATCGGTGCGGACGCGAACCGACACACAGGCCTTACAATCAAGGCAGCTGGGCCGATATGCCACATTCTGACTGCGGCGAAATCCGATACGGCCAAGTGCTTCGTTCAATTCGTCTGCGTAATTGCCGTTCAGCTCGGTAAAAACTTTGCGCTCGGTCTTGCCGGGCAAATAGGGACAAGGCCCCGGACTGGTCACAAAAAACCGGGGAAAACGGACCGGTGCGCTCATATTCTCTCCGCTCTTGTGCTGGGACTGTTAAGATGTTCTTTACCTTTTATGCACAGGTCCGCAGTCGCTGAAAAGCGAATTAACCACGATTCGTTCGTTCCGGATTATTTGTTGAGCTCGACCCGCTCAACCTTGTAACCGGCGGCGTCCAGACCATCGACAAGACCCTGCAATTGCTCCGCATCGCGGGCTTCGCATTCGATATCGGTAATCAGGCCCTTGGCGGGCAGCGTCGTAAAAATACGCTGGTGATAAATTTCGATGATGTTGACGTTATATTCGTTGAACAAGCGCATGACTTTGAACAACGCGCCGGGACGATCCTGAAGCGTCAGGCGGAGGCGCGCAAGGCGTCCGGACCGCGCAAGGTCGCGCAACAGAACGTTCGCCAGCAGCCGCGTGTCGATGTTACCACCACACAATACGATGCCGACATTCTTGCCCTTGAATATCTCCGGATGGGCCATGACGGCCGCGAGACCCGCCGCGCCAGCACCTTCGACCACAGTTTTTTCAATCTGCAGCAGCAAGCTGACGGCAGTTTCAAGGTGCGCCTCGCTGACCAAGACGATTTCGTCGACCAGACCGCGAATGACTTCGCTGGTGAACGATCCGGGGATTTTCACCGCAATGCCTTCAGCCAGCGTGTCGCCTTCGCATGGCATCTGCATGTTATTGAGCAGCGCGTACATCGACGGATAAAGCTCCGCCTGAACACCGATAAGGCCGATGTCCGGCTTCAGCGCGCGCGCCGCCGTACCCATACCCGACAGCAAGCCACCGCCGCCAATGGGCACGACCAGCATATCGAGCGACGGAATGCTTTCGAGCATTTCAAGCGCGACTGTCCCCTGCCCTGCGGCGACATCGGGGTCATCAAACGGATGGACGAATGTCAGGCCCTGTTCCGCCTCAAGCAAGCGCGCATGTTTGTACGCATCATCAAAGGTCTCGCCATGCAGCACGACTTTGCCGCCAACGCTCTCGGTCTGCATCACTTTCACCGTCGGCGTCGGTACGGGCATGACGATGGTCACAGGAATGCCCAGACGCGTGCCATGATAGCTCAAACCTTGCGCATGGTTCCCGGCCGATGCCGCAATCACACCTTTGCTGCGCTGTTCTTCGGTCAGCAGCAGAAGCGCATTCAGCGCGCCGCGCTCTTTATAGGCGGCCGTGAACTGGTGGTTTTCGAACTTCAGATAAATATTTGCCCCTGTCAGCTTGGACAAAGTCTGGCTGTGCAGCGTTGGCGTTGCCACGATGGAGTCACGGATCCGGGCATGGGCAGCGCGGACATGTTCAAGGGTCAGTTGGTTGGACATAGAATGCGCCCCTAACGTATCTGGCGTTAAGTGAAAACAAACATTAAGACCCACCTATGACTAGAATAGCTTTTATCGGACTGGGCGTCATGGGCGGCCCAATGGCGCGGCATCTTAAACAGGCAGGACATGACCTGACGGTGTACAACCGTTCGCGCGCCAAGGCGGAGAACTGGGTTGCGACCTATGGCGGAACGCTGGCGCTGTCGCCCGCGGATGCCGCCAAGGATGCAGAGGTCGTCATCAGCTGCGTTGGCACCGACGATGACTTGGCGGGCGTCACGCTTGGACGCGACGGTGCATTTGCCGCGATGGCGAAGGGCAGCCTGTATATCGACCATACGACCGTCTCCGCACGCATAGCCCGCCAGCTTGGCGTAGAGGCCAAGTCACGCGGCCTGTTGGTCGTCGATGCGCCCGTGACCGGCGGACAGGCCGGCGCCGAAAACGGAACCTTGTCCATCATGTGCGGCGGCAGCGAAGCGGCGGTTGAGGCGGCGCGGCCGATCATGGCACCTTATGCGAAACGCGTTGTCCATGTGGGCGGCCCCGGCACGGGACAGATCACCAAAATGTGCAATCAAATCGCCTTTGCGGGTGTCATCCAGTCGCTATCCGAAGCGATGCGTTTCGCGCAGTCGGCGGAACTCGACGTTGAAAAAGTCTATGAAGCAATTTCGGGCGGCGCGGCGCAAAGCTGGCAAATGGACAATCGCTGGGCCACGATGGCTGAGGACAAGTTCGACTTTGGCTTTGCCGTTGACTGGATGCGCAAGGACTTGGGCCTCGCGTTCGAAGAGGCGCGCGCCGTTGGCGCGACCTTACCAATCACCGCGATCATCGATCAATTTTATGCCGATGTGCAGCATATGGGCGGCGGCCGTCTGGACACCAGTGCGATTGTAAAAAGGCTGCCCAAGGGATGAAGAATGGTTTTACAAATCCTCCCCGGCACGGGGAGGTGGCGCGCGCACCGCGCGTGACGGAGGGGGGCCGTGTTCAAAAATGCAGCGCTAAGCGGATAACCCCCTCCACCATCCTTCGGATGGTCCCCCTCCCCGTTCCGGGGAGGATATTGGCGCTCGCCCTGCTCGCTGCTGCCGCACCTGCGTGTGCCGACGGACTGGTCGAGAATGTAAATGGCATAACGCTTGATCAGGATGGCAAGGTCATCCGGTTCAACGCGATGCTGGTGGGCACGGACGGCAAAGTCACAGAGCTGCTGACCAAGAAAGACAGACTTCCCAAGCAACTCGATTTCCGCCTCGATGGACGCGGCGCAACCTTGTTGCCCGGACTGATTGATGCGCACGGCCACGTCATGGGCCTTGGCTTTCAATTGCTGACTCTCGATTTGTCCGCAACCAATAGCCTTGCCGAAGCGCAAGCGGCGATAATGGCTTATGCCGCCAAATATCCCGAACGCCGCTGGATTATTGGACGTGGATGGAATCAGGAAAAATGGGGTCTTGGCCGCTTCCCGACCGCGCAAGATTTGGATGTCGCCGTCGGTGATCGGCCTGTATGGCTGGAGCGCGTCGACGGGCACGCCGGTTGGGCCAATAGCAAAGCCATGGAAATCGCGGGCGTTACCGCGGCATCCAAATCACCGCCGGGCGGACGCATTGAACTGGCTGGCGGGAAACCCAGCGGTATCTTCGTCGACTCCGCCGCTGATCTGGTTGGCAAATTTGTGCCCGCACCCAAAGCGCTGGAACGCGACATTGCCTTGGGCGAGGCGCAAAAGAAACTGCACAGTCTGGGCATCACATCGATTGCCGACATGGGCACGTCGATGGACGATTGGCAAAGCTATCGCCGTGCAGGCGATGCGGGATGGCTGACCGTCCGGATATTTGCCTATGCCGGTGGCATCGACAATATGGTCGCGATTGCGGGCCCTGCACCAAGCCCGTGGCTGTATAACGATAAGCTACGCCTTGGCGGCGTGAAGCTGTATCTTGATGGCGCCTTGGGCAGCCGGGGTGCGTGGCTCAAAAAACCTTATGCCGACGCGCCGGGACAGACTGGGCTTCAGTTTTTGGCGAGCGCGGAAATCCGCAACCTGATGGTGCGGGCATCGATGGACGGGTTTCAGACCGCGGTACACGCGATCGGGGATGCCGCGAATGCCGAAGTCATCGGCGCGATCGAGGAACTGTCCGAAACATATACAGGCGATATGCGCTGGCGGATTGAACATGTGCAAATTGTCGACCCGGCTGACCTGCAAAAGCTGGGCAAGCATGGCATCATTTCGTCGATGCAGCCGGTGCACCAGACATCCGACCGGTTGATGGCCGAGGCGCGACTGGGCCAAGAGCGGCTTAAAGGCGCTTATGCGTGGCAGTCCATCGCGCGCGCTGGCGGCAAGCTGGCGTTCGGTTCGGACGTACCCGTTGGGTCCGCCGATCCCTTCGCGGGATTGGCAGCGGCCATGACGCGTGAAGATGCCGAAGGCCAACCCTTTGGCGGATGGCGCGCCGAAGAGCGCGTCTCGCGCGAACAGGCGCTTGCCGGCTTTACCACCGGCCCTGCTTACGCGGCCTTTGCAGAAGGCAAATTTGGTTCGTTAACCCCGGGGCATTATGCCGACTTCATATTGATTGATGTCGACCCATTGCTTGCAAGCCCGCGCGAACTGCGTAATGCCATCGTCAAAGAAACATGGGTCGGTGGTCGGCCCGTATATAAAAATGCTGCAGCACATGCTGCGGACAAAAACACCAATGGAGAGACAAGATAATGCGTGCATGGACCTTAGCGAGCCGCCCTGCCGGGCTTCCCAATGACAGCAACTTTGCAATGGTGGAAACGCCCGATGCGCCATTGGGGGCGGACGAGTTTCGCGTTGCGAACAGCTGGTTGTCCGTTGATCCCTATATGCGCGGCCGCATGAACGATGCGAAAAGCTATTCCGATCCGTTCGCGCTTGGCGAACCCATGACCGGCGGTGCAGTCGGCGTTGTGACCGAAAGCAACAATGCCGATTTTCCGGTGGGTGCGAAGGTTCTCCATATGGCTGGCTGGCGCGACAGCGCCGTATTCGGCGGCGGCAAGACGCCACCTGCTGGCATGCCGCCGGTAAAACTGCCCGATCTCGGCGTTCCCGATCAACATTGGCTCAGCATCATCGGCATGCCCGGCGGCACCGCATGGTTCGGCTTGCTTAAGGTTGCCGAGGCAAAAGCTGGCGAAGTCATTTTTGTATCTGCCGCCGCGGGCGCGGTTGGTTCGACCGTCACGCAAATTGCCAAAGCCAAGGGCATGAAGGTCATCGGTTCAGCCGGTGGCGCAGAAAAATGCGCTTGGGTCAAAGAATTGGGCGCAGATGCCGTGTTCGACTATAAATCAGGCAAGGTGCTGCCGCAGTTGATGGCCGCGCTAAAAGATATGGGCGAAAGCGGCATTGATGTCTATTTTGACAATGTCGGCGGCGAACATTTTGATGCGGCACTTGCCACATCCAATGAATGGGCGCGCTTTGCGATTTGCGGCATGATTGACGTATATAACGACTTCAAAGCCCAACCGATGCAGTATCTGCCAATGATCATTGGCAAACGCATCATGATCAAGGGTTTCCTCTACCCTGACTTCTACGCACAGGTTCCGGAATTCAACGCGGATATGGCGGGCCTGATCCAATCTGGCGCAGTTAAGGGCCGTGAAACGGTTAAAGACGGGCTAGAAAAAGCACCGGAAGCGTTTCTTGGCCTGTTCAGCGGCGAAAACACCGGCAAGATGCTTGTGAAACTATAAGCACATTGCTGCGCAGCATTGGTTATATGTTACGGAAAAGCCAGTTCAAACTGAATAGGCTTTCCGTAACGTCATAAATGTCAATGTTGCAATATTGACGCACAGAATGAATTTCAGGAAAACCGCCGTTAACGGCGATGACATTGCCATGTCCTTTCGTTAGATTGTGACAAAATGATTTCAAAATAGGAGAGAAGCATATGTTACGACGTGACAAATCCCTCAGCCATGCATTGAGACTATCGGCCGCTTGCCTTGCGCTTTCGGTGCCAAGCCTTGCATTTGCGCAGGAAGCCCCCCAGGCCGACGATACAGCGGAAGAAGAAATCGTTGTAACCGCGCAAGGCCGCAGCCAGCTGCTTTCAGATGTGCCTGTCGCCATTTCCGCAGTGAATGCCGAAACACTCCAGAACAGCGGCGCGAACGACATTCGTCAGCTGAACCAGGTTGCACCATCGTTGCTCGTATCTTCGACGGGTTCGGAAGCCAACGGTTCTGCCCGTATTCGCGGTATCGGGACGGTTGGTGACAATCCCGGCCTTGAAAGCTCGGTTCCCGTTTTCATCGACGGCGTATACCGATCGCGTTCGGGCATTGGCCTTAATGAGCTCGGCGAAATCGACCGTGTTGAAGTGCAGCGTGGACCGCAAGGTACCTTGGGCGGACGTAACTCGTCGGCCGGTCTCATCAGCATCTATTCCAAAAAGCCAAGCTTCACCTTTGGTGCCAACGGCGAGCTGACCTACGGCAATTATGACTTCATGCGCGCTGCAACCAGCGTCACTGGCCCAATTTCGGACCAGGTCGCGTTCCGCGTCGATGGCGTTTATGTAAAACGTGACGGTTTCTACCGCGATGACCAAAATGGCCGCGACGTCAACAATCGTAACCGCTACTTCCTGCGTGGCCAATTATTGCTCCAACCAACCGATGCGCTGACGGTTCGTCTGATCGCAGACTATACCTCGCGTAAGGAAGAATGCTGCGCAGCAACCTATGTCGACGGTTCCGTTAATCCATTCATTGGCGACTTGAACAACCCCAGCACGACCGGCGTGGCGTCAACAGCGACATCGAACAACATCATCAACGTATTGCGTGACCTTGGCCAGCCATTGGCTGCGTTCAACCAAGGCTATGGCCGTAACATCTCGGTCAGCGCCAACCGCGTCTTTTCCGGCGAGACCAAGGATTATGGCTTCTCCGGCCAAATCGATTATGATTTCGGTGGCGCGACTTTGACATCGATTACGGCTTACCGCCAATATCGTTCCGGTCAGGCATCAGACACCGATTATGGTGAGGTCGACATTCTGTATCGTGCGCCAAGCGACGATGCCTATCGTCAGTTCCACACCTTCACGCAGGAACTCCGCCTGCAGGGTGAAGCATTCGGCGGGAAACTGGATTGGCTCGTTGGCGGATTTTTCTCCAATGAAAAGCTGACCGTCCGCGACAATCTGCGCTTCGGCAACCAATATGGCCGCTTTGCAACATGCCGCATCATTTCGGGTGGTGGTTTAGCCGGGCTATATTCGCCCACCAGCCCATCATGCGTCATCCCCGGCGTTGGCACCGCAACCATCGGTGGCGCTTCGGGTCTGTCCGGTCCCGATATTCTGGCAGCGTTCACGGCGCTCGATAACCTGAATGATCTCGGCACCACCAACGACCGTTATTTCCAGAACGGAACAAACTTCGCGGCGTTCACGCACAACATCCTGCACATCACCGATGCGCTCGATCTGACGCTTGGCCTTCGCTACACCAGCGACAAGAAGAAGTTCGACGCCACTTTCGGCAATGACAACACCGTTTGTACGACCGTCCAAGGCCTTGTGTCCGATGACTTGGTGAACCAGCTCACCACTGCAACGGCGCGTGCACTCGCGGGCTCGTTGATTGGCCTGTCTTGTCAGGGTAACTCGACAGCGGAATTGAACGGCGTATCGATCAACGACAAGCGCAGTGAAGATGAATTCACCGGCACCGCAATCCTGTCGTGGAAAGCAACCGACGACCTGTTGCTCTACAGCAGCTTTGCGCGTGGGTATAAGGCGGGTGGTTTCAACCTTGACCGTTCAGCGCTGAAGTCACCAATCGGCACATTTGCAGCATCCGGCGGCGCGCAGGCGTTGACGGGCAGATTGCAATTCGACCCCGAACTGGTCGACAGCTATGAAATCGGCGCGAAATTCTCAAATGGTCCACTCAGCCTGAGCGTTTCTGCGTTCCGTTCGGACTTCAGCAATTTCCAGCTGAATACGTTCAATGGCACCGTGTTCCTTGTGCAGTCGATTAACGGTTGTAGCACGGATTTGGCCGGTGCTGACCGTGACCAAAGCTTGTCATCGGCAGGATCCAACTTCAACGCAGCAGCAGCAACAACCGGTGCCTGTGCGGCAAGCGATGTGGGCTACGGCGTGCGCGCAGAAGGTGTCGAACTGGAAGCATCCTTGGTGCCAGCACGCAACTTCCGCGTGGCGGCAGGTCTGACATATGCAAACACCAGCTATCGTGAGAATCTGGTCGGCAGCAAAACCGGCGCGCCACTTGACCCCGCATTGCGCAAGTTGCCAGGTGACAACCTGTCCAACGCGCCAGAACTGGTTGCGACTTCAAGCGTCTCTTGGACGCCGGATATCGGCAGCAATGGCATGAGCGGTCTGGTGTATATCGACGGTCGTATGACCAGCGATTACAACACCGGTTCCGATCTGTTCCCGCAAAAGGAACAAGATAGCTTCGCGGTTTTCAACGCGCGCATCGGTCTTCGCGGTCCTGACGAGTCCTGGGGCATTGAGCTTTGGGGTCAGAATATCTTCAATCAGGATTATGCGCAGGTCGCGTTCAACTCGCCATTCCAGGCCGGTGCAACGTCGGCGCCATTTGTGGATGGGCAATATCCCGGTGGTCGCCAGCTGATGTCGCAATTCCTTGCGGAACCACGGACATATGGCATCACATTGCGCGGTAAGTTCTAAGAACGTCGCGAACCTAAACGAAAAAGGGCCTGCAGCGATGCGGGCCCTTTTTTATTGGGTCGGTTGGAACGGATTATGTGTCTGGGCGGTGCGTACCAGCACCGTCACCCTGAACTTGTTTCAGGGTCTTACTCCTCGACGTCTAAAATTAAGACCCTGAAACAAGTTCAGGGTGACGATTCAAGAGTATTTCAGAACAGAGGCCTGCGAGAAAACGTTAGTTACGACGTCCCAAACCCAACGCCCAGAAAGCCGGGCATCGGACCGTTCCATCCATCATCGCCCGCTGGCGCTGCGCTTGGCTTTTGCGCGGGTTCAGCTTCAGCCTTTGGCGCTGCCTTTTCACGGGCGGGCTTCGCCGCAGCTTTTTCGCGTGCTGGCTTTGGTTCCGCCGGTGCCTCTGCGCGTGCGGCCTTGGCTTTTGGCTCCGCTGGCTTGCGGCCGCGCTTTGCAGGCGCGCGCTCTTCGCTATCACCCGATGCTGCTTCGACCTTGCCGAGACGCTCGATCTTGGTGCCAATCAGCTTTTCGATGTTTTCAATGGCTTCTTCATCAGCCTTGGTGACAAAGGTAAATGCCTTGCCCTTGGCACCCGCGCGGCCTGTGCGGCCAATGCGGTGGACATAATCATCAGGGTGCCATGGCGCGTCAAAGTTGAACACATGGCTAACGCCTTTGACGTCGAGGCCGCGTGCGGCTACGTCGGACGCGACGAGCAAATTGATGCCGCCGTTTTTGAACGCTTCCAATTGCTTCTGGCGTGACGCCTGATCAATGTCGCCGTGAATTTCGCCCGAACGCATGCCATGGCGTTGCAAGCTGGCATTCAATTCGCGCACCGTCGTCTTACGGTTGCAAAAGATAATCGCGTTGGACACATCTTCGGTGCGCAAAAGATCGCGCAACACATCGCGTTTTTTCATGGGTGATACATTCACCAAAAACTGTTCGATGTTGACATTGGCGGTCGCTGGTCGCGCGACTTCGATATATTTCGGGTTCGACAGGAACTTGTCCGCCAGCTTCTTAATCGGCGGCGGCATTGTTGCTGAAAACAACAGTGTCTGACGCATCGCCGGCAATTTGGTGCAGATATTTTCGATGTCGGGAATGAAGCCCATATCCAACATACGGTCCGCTTCGTCGATGACGAGCATTTCGCAGCCCGTCAGCAAAATCTTGCCGCGCTCGAACAAATCCATCAACCGTCCGGGCGTCGCGATTAAAACATCAACGCCCTTTTCAAGCGCCTTCACTTGGTCGCCCATCTGAACACCACCGATAAGCAGCGCCATCGATAGCTTGTGATATTTGCCGTATTTTTCGAAATTCTCTGCAACCTGCGCCGCAAGTTCGCGCGTCGGTTCGAGAATGAGGCTGCGCGGCATGCGTGCACGCGCGCGGCCATTGGCAAGCACATCGATCATCGGAAGGACGAAGCTCGCGGTTTTACCCGTGCCCGTCTGTGCGATTGCGATGATGTCACGCATCATCTGGACCTGCGGGATAGCAGCCGCCTGAATTGGGGTTGGCTCGTCATAGCCAGCCTCGCTTAAGGCTCTCAATAATTCATCAGACAAGCCGATATCGGCAAAACGCATATGTTGTTCCGGAAAAAAGATGCAGTGCCACCGGTGCCAAAGCCATAGCGACGAGGGTCGCCAATGGTCTCTGCGGGCAGAAATGTCAAGGTAATTGGCCGAATGCGCCCGGCGCTATCGCGGTATCAACAATCGGAATTTATCAATCTCGCATTTTGCCCCGGTGCGGGCGTGCAACACATCCCGATCCACGCATAATTTGCCGTCATATGACCGCTCCATATAAGCGCCCGCATAAAACTCCCGCGCCAGACAACCCTCACCCAAATAAGCGCGGATAAGGATGCCATCGCGCGTCAATAGGTCGAGCGTGCGGTCGGGGCCGGGACGCGAGCCGCCTAGTCTATCGACCCACAGGCACTTGCCGATTTTCTTTTCTTTATATTTCAGCTTCGCGAACGATTGCCGCGGTGCGCCCACGGCCGCCGGTGCCGACGCGGGGCTTGGCAAACGAATGATGACGCGTTGGTCCACGCGCACTTGGTTAAATTCTGTCTGCAAACGGAGGAACGGCGTGTACCGATTGTGCGCCATACCGACGTTAAAGTCGGCCCAAGCCTTTTGCGACGCGGTCGTCAGACCTGCCGCAAGCAGGATTATGGCCAAAATTATGCGCAAGAAACATTCCGGTATGAAGTTGAAGTTTCGCCGACTTTACCCGATAGGGTTGAACGTATCATGAATTAAATGCCCTGAACCTTTGCACATAATGGGAAATGCCGTGCCAGATGTAAACGCCTTATCCGAACTGCGCTCCATTTTGGGACCAAAGGGCTATTCGGATGATCAGGACGTCATTTCCCCATGGCTGACCGATTGGCGTGGCAGATTTACGGGCGCCGCCGCCGCATTGCTGTCACCCGCCACCACCGAAGAGGTCGCCGCAATTGTTCGGATTGCCGCGAAGTATCGGCTGTCACTGGTTCTGCAGGGCGGCAATAGCGGCATGGTCGCCGGGGCCACCCCAAATAGCAGCGGCGAACAACTCATCCTTTCGATGCGGCGGATGAACAATATCACCGCGATCGATGCGGACGCCGGCCTGATATGCTGTGAAGCCGGTGTCATCTTGCAGAACCTGCATGAAGCCGCCGCACAGTCCGGACGGCGCTTTCCACTCACGCTTGGCGGTAAGGGATCGGCAACCGTTGGCGGCCTGATTTCAACCAATGCGGGCGGCACGCAAGTGTTGCGGCATGGCACCATGCGTTCGCTCGTTGCAGGTCTTGAGGCCGTTCTGCCCGATGGCTCAATTTATGACGCCATGGCGCCGTTAAAAAAAGACAATCGCGGCTATGACCTGAAACAACTGCTGATCGGCGGCGAAGGCACGATTGGCGTGGTGACCAAGGCCGTGCTGCAAACCGTGCCCGCGCTTATTGACCGCGCCGTCGTGTGGGCGGGCATCGACAGCCCGCAACAGGCATATGAGCTTTTGCTGTTCATGCAAAAACATGGGCGTGAACGTTTGGAGGGCTTTGAAATCCTTCCCAACCGTGCGCTCAATGCCGTGCTCACGCATATTCCCGGCACACGGCCCCCGCTCGACACCACGCACCGCTGGCATGCGCTGATGGAATTTGTGCAGGATGACCCGGCCCAATCCAGCCCCGGAGAGCTGGCCATGCATGTGCTGGAGGATGCCATCGGCCAGAATTTGCTCGAAAATGCGACCATCGCCAGCAGCGACGTGCAGGCAGAAGCTTTTTGGAAAATTCGCGATTCGATTGCCGAGGCCGAACGTGCCGCCGGCGCCGCGCTGCAACATGATATCAGCGTTCCAGTCGCCGCCATGGCGCGCTTCATTGAACAAGAATCACCCCGTATTGAGGCCGATTATCCGGGCACCAAGACCGTTGCGTTCGGACATTTGGGCGATGGCAACATCCATTTCCATGTAAAAGCCCCCGAAGGCGTCGATGTCGCGGGTTGGTACGCCGGAGATGGCAAGGCGATTACCTCGCACGTCTATGATCGCGTGCGCGCCTATGGCGGTTCATTGTCGGCGGAACATGGCATTGGCCAATCCAAAATCGACGAATTTGCGCGGCTTGCCGAGCCTGCCCGGCTTTCGGCGTTACGTGCCATTAAAAGCGCGTTCGACCCGCTTGGCATTATGAACCCGGGTAAGCTTGTTCCACTTGCGTAAAGGCTACTGCCCGACTAAAGCGCCGCATTAAATTTTTGCCCCATAACAAGCACTGGAGTTTCACATGGCCACAGCGCCCCAAGCCGCAAACTTGCCGCTTCTGTACAAAGACCTCATCCCGCTCAACAGCAATGATCACGTCACGTGGAAATCGCGCCTGTTGGAAAATGCAAAGTTCCTTGAAGGGCAGCATGCAATCCCGTTGACGATCGAAGAGTTCGTCCCCGCATCGCGCACCTACCCCATCATTTTTTCCGCAACAGACAATCCTGTTCCGCTGGTCCTGATGGGCATGAACGAAGGCGTAAACACGTTCATGAACGAGGAAGGCTTTTTCGAGCGTCCCGTTTACGTTCCTGCCTATGTCCGCCGCTATCCATTCTTGTTGGCCAAGCTGCGCCCCGACACCGAAGAGCTGTCCTTGTGCTTTGACCCGACATCGGGCGCCGTTGGTGAATTCGAAGAAGGCACGCCCTTGTTCGAAGATGGCAAGCCAAGCGAAAACACACAGGCTATTTTGAAATTCTGTGAAGAATTCGAAAATGCCGGTGCGCAAACCCACGCGTTTGTTGAAGAGCTGCAAAAGCTTGACCTGTTAATGGACGGCGAAGTGTCGATCCAGCAAGAAGGTCAGGAACAGCCATTCATCTACCGTGGTTTCAAAATGATCGACGAAGCGAAACTGCGCGAATTGCGTGGCGACACCGTCCGCAAGCTGAACCAGAACGGTATCCTTGCACTCATCCACGCACATCTGTTCTCGTTGCAGCTGATGCGGGAAATATTTGCAGTTCAGGTTGCACAAGGTAAGGCACCACAGGTGACGGAACTGCCTTCGACCTAAATCAGGCCAAATGCTTCATGCCGTCACTGTTCATCGGGGGAGTGACGGCATGGCAAAATATAGTAAAATTGCGATCCTATTTCATTGGCTGATTGCCATATTGATCGGCGCCAACATCTTGTTGGCAAATTTGGGCGAAGATCTGCCCCGGGCCGCGCGCGCTGCCTATATGAGCCCGCATAAGGCCATTGGCATTTCCATTCTTCTACTGACCGTTGGCCGCATTTTATGGCGCATTGCCAACCGCCCGCCTGCGCTGCCGAAACAGGTCACAGGTTGGCAGGCCAAAGTCGGCCATAGCGTCCATATATTATTCTACGTCCTGATGATCGTCATGCCGCTGACCGGTTGGCTGATGATCGGCGCCAAGGGCAAAGCAGCGCCCGTTGATTTCTTTGGCATGTTCACCATCGATATGGCGGTTGGTAAAAACGCGATGCTCGCGGACATCGGGCATGAGGGGCATGAATTATTGGCCGCGCCGCTTCTCGTGCTCATCGGCTTACATATTTTGGGCGCTTTGAAGCATCAGTTCATCGACAAGATGCCATTTGTGCAGCGGATGTGGCCTTAAACACCTGTCAACGCGGTCAATATAGCCAACTCAACGACTGCCCGCGCCAATACCTATATTCAACCAAATTGGGGCAGAATGTTTTTGCTCTGACTTGAAACTGCAATGCTCAGGCCCCATTCTTGAGTCTGGACGGAAACTTCCCCTCCCGTTTCTGTCCGTTGATGCCCTAACCGGCATCAGCTCCCTGAACCTCGGCCACCCCGGAGCAGTCCGGGGTGGTTTTTTATGCGAACCGTGCGGCTTTATTCCGCGGCAATTAAGGCTGGCAAACCAAGCGCCTCGTCCGCCAATGCCTCCAATATTCCGGCTATCAAAAGCTTCAGCGGTTCAAGACCAGCCCCAGGTTGCCGCAAATCAGCATCAAGGTAGAGCGACCGGTCCACTTCCAATTGGATCGCATGGATATTGGCACGCGGTTTGGCATGGCGGCGCAGGATATAATCCCCGGAATAGGGGTGGTTAAGCGCAGCCGTAAATCCGTGCCCCTGCAAACGCGACATCAGCAGTTCGGCATATTGCGAGGCTGCACTTTTGCCGAACCGGTCGCCAATTACAAATTGCGGCCCCGCGCCAGTTGCCGGGTTGTGGAGCGGCGGCATGCTGTGCACATCCAGCAGGATCGCGACCCCGAACTTTTGCCGCATATTTTCAAGTATATTGGACACGGCCTGATGATAAGGACGGTGGAACGCCGCGATGCGGCCATTGATATCGTCTAAAGTGAACTGCCGTTTCCACAAATCGCCTTCGCCCGACAATCGGCGCGGTATAAGGCCAAGGCCGCCGCGCTGCTTCACGCCGGGGGCGGGATAATCTGCGCGCTGTGCGCCTTGGACCATCTCCACATCGATATCCTGTTCGTCGCGGTTCAGGTCAATCCAGGCCCGTGCGCGGTGGGCAAGGATGACCGGATGGCCAAGCTGCACCGAACGACGCGCCAAGAGATCGGCATAGCGATCCTCAAGCCGGACCAGCGATGCCGGCGGCACGCGGAGCGCGTCAAAGACAGAAGCGGGATAATCGCGTCCCGCGTGCGGCACAGACAGCAGCACAGGCACGGAGAGGTTCTCCGTTCCCCACATTGCGAATCCGGATGCCGATATGTCCAACGCGCCCTCTTCATTAAAAGAAAATATGTTGTTGGCAGGTTTTGCGCAAAATGGTGCAAAAAAAATTAAGTCTCTGCAATTATGAATAGAACCGGCGCCGCACTTTAGCGCCGCAAAGATGTTAAAGGATTCTTTATGCCCCGAATTCTGCTCGCCGAAGATGATCAGGCCATGCGCGAATATCTCGCGCGGGCACTCGAACGGTCGGGCTATGACGTGGTCGCGGTCGACCGCGGCACAGCGGCAGCGCCCTTGTTGGAACAAGAACATTTCGATCTGCTGCTCACCGATATTGTGATGCCGGAAATGGATGGCATTGAACTCGCGCGCCACTGCAACCGCGTGTCTCCGGGCACGGAGGTCTTGTTTATCACCGGCTTTTCGGGCGTAGCACTGCGCGCGAGCGCGTCTATGCCAAGCGCCAAAATACTGTCCAAACCCTTCCATCTGAAAGACCTTGTCCTTGAAGTTGAACGCCTGTTTGCCAAGGAAAGTTTTGGCGAGCTGAAATAGGCTTGAATGATATGATAAGCCCAGCTAGAGGCTGCGGCGTTGTGGGCGTATAGCTCAGCGGTAGAGCACTGCATTGACATTGCAGGGGTCGCAAGTTCAAACCTTGCTACGCCCACCATTTAAAAACCCCGCCGTCCAAATGGAACGGCGGGGTTTTTTAATTCCGATATATGTTCCCCTGTGTGGCCTGAGAACGCCAAACGCGCCGAACGGGACCCGTCATCTGATATCCAACGCCGAACGCACGTTCAGCATATGATAAAAATGCCACAGCCGATTAATAAAGTGGCCGGTTTAGCTGAGCAGTTTCCGGCGGCTGTCGTCAGGGCAGGTTTCTTGCACGACCAATTTGGAGGTTAGCAGCTGCTTCAAAATCTCGTTGAACCAGCGTGACGACATGCCGGACTTATTCATATAATATTTTACCGGTTGCCCGGGTTCTTGCTTAATGAGGAGCAGCACCTCCCCCTCTTTGCGTATTACTTGAACGCCGCTTTCCCGTTGAAAATTCGCCAAAAATCGCAAGGAATCAAGATAATTGCCAATATGATCGTTGTAAATTTCATCATGCGAAGACATTGAAAAATCCCGTTTCGAACATGCGTTGACGTATTTTCGCTACCGCTGGACGCCATGTAACATGATCATTGCCGCAACCGCCCATCACTTTCTGACGTCAGAACACGCGCATAGCGCCTAACTAAGCCCTCGCATATAGGGAAAGAAAAGTTATCATATTTTTTATGCATGCACTTTTATGCTATCGAATTTGGTTTTTTAACCATCCCAGAAAAGCTAACTCTACATGTGGTTCGGGGGCAGCTCTCTTTTGCAGTTGGAAATACACGAGCTCTAGGGTCAGCGGTTGAGGGCCCTCGAAATTTTTAAGCCGCTCATGCGGTGATTTTTAAGGATCGTATTATGCTGAATAGAAAAATTGCTCTTTTGGCGGGAGTTGCGGCAGTAACAACCGCTGGTTTTACATCGACCGCTCAGGCACAGGTTGTACCTGCCGCGGACTCAGAGTACACTACCGCTAAGGTGTCAACAACTCGAGCTGGGCATAGCACCACTGCAGCGAGTGCATCTACCACAGCGTCGACAAATGCTTCAATTTTGGCGCGTAACTCAGCTGCCAATGCAGGCGTTTTGGCTACCCTGTCGGTGGCTGAAACTTCAGCTTTGACACTACGGACGTCGTTAGCTACTACACTATCAACTGCAACTTCCGCTGTAACGGCTACTAGCACTACGCTAGCCACCGCTTCCACTGCTTATGCGACTGCCTCGACGGCCGTGGGGACTGCTTCGACAAACGCAACCAACGCCACTGCATCAGTAACAGCGCAGAATGCCGTAGTTGCTTCTGCTCAAACTGCCTACCAAAACGCTCTGGTTTCCGGCAACCAGGCAACGATCGCGTCGACATCAGCGACCTTGGCAACTGAACAGGCGACCCTGGTTGCAAGGCAGGCCGCGGCGTCAACTGCTGCGTCAACATTGGCTGTGAATACTGCTGCTGCAGCTTCGCGCCTTGTAACGGCTAACCTAGCTTCGTCTAACTACACTGCAGCGCTTGCGACGGAAGCAAGCGCCACTGCGGCAAGCAGCAGCGCGGCAACTGCCCTTACGGCGCTCTTGGGTTCCAATACGGCTCTCCAGACGGCACTAACATCTGCGCTCGCAGCAACGAGCACGCCGATAACTTCGGCGAATAATATCGTTACAGACATCACTGCTTTGCAAACAGCGGTATCAACAAATGCCTCAACAGCAGCTGTCAGCAATGCGGCGTTGACTGCAGCCAATTTGGTTGTTTCTAACTTTGCAACAACAGAAGCAATACTAAGCACTGCGGCGGCAAGCTCGAACGTAAACATTGCAAATGCATCGACTGCCCTCACATCATTGAATGATACCGGCTTGAATTTTGAAACCGAAGTGCTTGCAACCTTGGTTGGTCTTGATACCGGTCTAAATACTGAAGTATCAGCGCGTATTGCTGGTGACGCCTCAACGCTGACCAGCGCGAACTCGTTCACAACGGCTGCCGTAGCAGTTGAAACAGCGGCACGTAATGCTGCGGTTACAACACTGACCACACGTATCGCCACTGAAGAAACAACGCGTGCGGCAGCAGATACCTTACTTACTACACGTATCGCTGCGGAAGAAACGGCACGTGCAGCAGCAGATACAGCACTTGGTAACCGTATCACCAGCTTGGACACTCGCGTAACCAACTTGGGCAACGAACTGCGTGACAAGATTGCAAGCTCAACAGCAACTGCAATCGCCATGGGTGGAAGCACGATCTTGCCAGATACGAACTTCACACTCTCCGGCAATGTCGGCATGTATGAAGGCGCATCTGCAGTAGCTCTTAACGCTGCTGGCCGCGTAAGCGAGAAGGTCTATGTCACCGCTGCCGTTGGTGGTGGTCTGAATAAGGGCGGAAAGCTCGGCGGACGCGTTGGAGTAGTCTTTGGTTTCTAATTAAGACGCCAAACTAATCAAAAAAAGGCCGGCAATTTTCATAGATTGCCGGCCTTTTTTATTTACACTTTGATGAATTATGTCGCTACAATCGCGGGCTATGAAAGCTCAAAACACTTACATTCGCCAGCCATCGCTCAAGCAAATGCTGTTCGTCGGTTACGCAACATGCATAGGCTTAGGCGCTTTCGCACAATCCACGAGTGGATATGCCGCGCAGAGTGCGTCTGCAAAAACCAATGCTCCACAAAGCGTAAAGCCAGCTGCTCCGGCTAAACCGGCTGCAGTTGTGCCCGACTTACCACGCGCGGACTTCATCGTGCTGATGGACGCTGATTTCAAAAAGCGCGACTTAGATCAAAACGGCAAGGCGACCCGCGCCGAAGTGGAAGAGTTCACGAAGCGCGCTGCCGCCGCTGTTGCCCAGGAACAGAACCGGGAGCTATTCCAACGCCTTGATATCGACAAAAACGGGGTCATTACACCTGCAGAATTTGCGGAATTGATCCCTGCGCCCAAATTTATCGATGTGTCTGCCGAAATGAACCGCTTTGATAGCAACCGTGATCAAATTATTACGCTTGTCGAATATCGCACGGCAACACTGGCGAATTTCGATCGGCTGGATGTGGACAAGGATGGCATTTTATCGGCTGCCGAAACATCAAGGTTAACCACCCCAACATCAAACGGAACAACAAACTCGGAACAATCGCGTTAACCGCTTATGAGCAAAGCGCGCGCACGGGCCCGAACTTGTTATTGTATTAATGTGAAGTCGGAAAATTAAGATATGCGTATTGGCATTTCAATTATTACTACCCCTGGGCACAACATCTGGAATAACGGAATTGGCCAGAATGTGTATCACTTGGCCAATACATTGGCCCGCATACCGTTCGTTGAAAAAGTATTTTTGATAAATACTGGCGATCAAGAGACACATGCCCATGGGGTGGGTGGCATTGGAAATGAGTACGCGCTGCTGTCGCTCGCCGAGGCAAGAGAGAATATTGACGTTGCAATTGAGCTGTCTGGCGCCCTAGACACCTCCTGGATAAAGAGAGTGCGAGCCACTGGCGGTAAGGTGGTGTACCATAATTGCGGCCAACCCTACGCATCATTGGTGGAGCCGACTATATTCAACAAACCATCATTCTTTGGAGATGCCGAGCGCTGTGACGCCGTCTGGCAACTGCCTAAGGACGCCATCTTCAACAACATGATGAGCGTCATCCACCGTTGCCCAGTTCATACTGTCCCTTATTTATGGGATCCAATTTTCATTAATCAATCCATTCGCGATATCACCAATAAAAAATTAAAATTTGGTTATAAAAAGAACTCTCTGCGAGATGGAGCGAATGTCAGCATTTTCGAGCCTAATATTTCGACCGTAAAAATGGGCGTCATTCCATTTATGATTTGCGAGAATGTATATTCGACTAACTCTAACCTTATAAGAAGAGTTAATTTTTTAAACGGAATAGAAATGTCGACCCATGCAACATTTTTTCATTTGGTAAACCGTTCAAATCTATATCAAGATAACACCCTAGCGATCACCCCGCGAGAAGTCTTTGCGCATACTATGGCCAGTGGCTCAAATGTTGTGGTCGCGCACCAATTGGAATGCACCGATAACTACGCCTATCTTGACGCGCTTTATGGTAATTATCCGCTTGTTCACAACTCGCCCACGTTTCGCGATGTTGGATATTATTACCCTGACTGCGATATAGATAGTGGAACAGAAGCTTTGATCGAAGCCATAACTGGCCACGACGCCAATCTGGATCGTCATTCCGAAGCAAATAAGAAATTTATAAACAAGTTTAGCCCCTTAAATAAAAATAACATCGATAATTATGCCAAAGCACTTCTATCATTGACTTGATTTGGCTTTCGCACGGGATTTTTTGGAATGAGTATTGTAAATAAAGATGCCTTGAAGATCGGCATTACCATTCATCTTCGAGATGAAAATCAATCCGTTTGGGAAAATAGCGTCCATCAAACAGCAATGTTTTTGTCCATGGCCTTGAACAATATTCCATTTGTGAAGAAGGTTGTATTTGTAAATTGTGGAGTTTTCAACTCATCCAAGTCTGGAGTTCTGAAGTTCAGTACAGGAGAGGTCATCGCACTGCAAGATGCATATGATCCATTGGATTTGGTCATTGAGGTTGGCGCTCAACTTCCGCTTGAATGGATCCAAAACTTTAGTGCCAGAGGTGGTAAGGTCGTCGCCTACAGACTCACTAATGATTTGGTCATCGATTTTGAAAGAATGGCTTTTGCACTTCCAGCATCTTTAACGTTTCAAGGGGCCAAATATGATGCGATTTGGACCACATCATCCTTTGAGCAAGTTTGCAAATCCTATTACAAATATGGATTCGGCGCCACGGTCTCTTCCGTGCCTTCAATCTGGAGCCCGCTGCTGGTTAATGGCTATTCGGAAGAGCTATCGACAGAGTTTGCATATAAACCCGGTTCGCAGCGTTGGAGAGTAGGCATACTTGAGCCCAACCTATGTTCAACAAAAACATGCCATTTACCTTTGCTAATTGCAGACCATGCACATCGCAAAGATACACGTATGATAGATAGCACTCTTGTCTTTAATACTTTAGGGGTCAAAGATCACGAGAGTTTCATAAAGTTCGCAAATAGCTTGGACCTCGTAAACCAAGGAATTGCAACCTTTGAAGGCAGATTGCCGATCCACATGATTTTAGGACCACTTGTTGACGCCGTCATCTCGCATCAATGGTTAAATGATGAGAACCATTTATATTACGAGGCGTTATACGGCGGTTTCCCCCTCATCCACAATTCAGATTTTCTTGGCGATTGTGGCTATCGCTATAATACCTTCGATTGCGTTGATGGCGGATTGTCTTTTCTTCAAGCCTTTAGAGAGCATGATAAAAACTTGGCTGAATATAAAAAACAAGCAGACATGTTTTTAGCCAAAATGAACCCGGAGGCCCCCGAAATTATCGATGCATATGCCAAGAATATTTCTGATCTATATCAGGAATAGATATATTATTTATCATGTTATCTAAATTATGAAAATTTAGCTGAGATGCAAAAATTATGTCAGAAATGCGTTTAACAACAACTGGAAGTTACAAGTTTTTAACTAACCCATGCGATGTTTATGTTGGCAAATCGTTGGAAATTTATGGTGAATGGTCTCATGGAGAGCTAAACGTCATATCGACTCTGGTTCCAAAAAACGCAAATATTCTTGAAGTTGGCTCAAATATTGGTGCCCATACTGTTTTCATTGCAAAAGAAATTTGCCCGGAAGGGAATGTTTACGCATTTGAACCCCGCCGCATAATTTTTCAAAATTTATGCGCTAATTTATGTATAAATGAAATAAGAAATGTTTATGCATTCCAAAAAGCACTCGGATTAGATTTTGACCTAATATTTGAAGGCCCAATTCCGCAAGATAAACTGATAAACCACGGCGCATTTGATTTAGGCAGCATAGACGGAGTTGGCGAACATATTAATGTGGAACCACTCGACGCTTATTTAGAACATTTTCAAAAAATTTCATTGATCAAAGCCGACGTAGAAGGTTTTGAAGAAGATGTTTTACGTGGTGGATCACAAATTATTTCTCGAGACAATCCGATTTTATATTTAGAAAACGATAGAGTTGAGAAATCTCAATCTTTAATCGAATATGCCTGGTCCCTAGGCTATGATTTATACTGGCACATTGTTCCACTTTTCCGAAATGATAATAATGCAAAAACGCCCTATAATATTTTTGGCAATACGCACTCATTCAACATGCTAGGCATACCTAAAAGCGCGGGAATTGCGCTTGATGAAGCGAGTAAAATTACAGATTCAAGTAAACATCCTTTGAAACCGTAATTTGATTTCAACTCCATATAAAACACCTGCATTTACAAGGCGCTACAAAATAGAATTACTGCAAAAGCCAATGGAATGATTGGCTTTTGCATTTTTATCCCGCGTCTTGCGGCGACAAATTTCTCTCGCTAAGTCAACGTCATGAACCTTGCATCCCTTCTCGCCCAATTCGAACCGGGCGCCGCGTCGCACAAGATATCCATCCCTGCCACCTGGCATCAGGGGCGCACCTCTTATGGCGGTTTGAGCTCGGCACTGGCCTATCAAGCGGCGAAGATGGCTGCGGAGGATTTGCCGCCGCTCCAGTCCGCACAAATCGCCTTTGTTGGTCCCTTGGCAGGTGATGTCGAGGTGCAGGCCAACATCCTGCGCCGCGGTAAAAACACGGCATTCATCAAGGCGGACATCATGGGCGCAGATGGCATTGGCCTGACCTGCACGTTCATTTTCATGAACCGTCGGCAAAGCCATTTGGACTATATCAACATCGCCCAGCCAGAATTTCCGCCACTACCAACTGCAGACAATATACGCAGCGGCCCGCCGGAATTTTTCACGGGCCATATGCAATATCCGGACAAGCGGCTCGAACTCGGATTAGCGACCAACCGGCTCGCCAGCTGGCATCGCTTTACCGAACATGGCGGGCTTGACCATATTGCCGAACTTATCTGCATTGGCGACGCATTGCCGCCATCTGCAATGGGCTTGATGACCGAAAAGGGCATGGTGAGCTCCATGAACTGGCAGATCAACATGCTGACGGATACGCCGACGACCGAAGATGGCTGGTGGTATCTCTCCAGCGAAACACATCACGCCGCCAACGGCGCGAGCAGCCAATATATGACCGCATGGAACAGCCGCGGTGAAGCGGTGCTTACCGGCATGCAGTCGGTAGCAATTTTCGCTTAAACAGCCGGCTTTGCGCGGACAAAGCGCATGGCAAAGATCACCAGCCCGAAGACAATGAAATTGTCGACGAATGTTTTATAAAACAACCAGTTGTCGGTCGACAGAAGCTTTGCAGCGCCATAATTCAACGCCGCCATGATCAGGCCGATAACGCCCATGACGATAGCAAAGCGGCCCGCATGGATGTCCGAATAGGGCATATACCGCGCTAAACCTTTGCCGATATATGGCCCGCCCCGCGCGCCATCGATAATGAAGAAACTGGCGGCGATTAATCCAGTGATTGTGCCGCGCAATTTGATCCATTCATCATCATTCAGCCAGACTGCGAGGCCTGCCGAAATGCAGAGCATCATGATACCGAAGAGCGCAAGCCCGCCGGTGACATCAATTTTCGTTATGCGCTGAAACAGGACCAGCGCGAACCCGACGACCACGCCTACAATTGCCGCAGTCTGCAAATCGGTGAACTTTGCAACAAAGTAGAACAATAGGCCCGTGATGATATCAATGGCAAATGGCAAGCGGTTGTGGCGCGCAAATACGCCGCCATTCACGTCTGCTTCTTGCGCGGCCATGCCTTACCCTAACGCCGCCTGTTTTTCCTCAGCGAGGCGGTCGAGTTCGGCGCGGCTTTTCTTTTCGCTGGAGGATTTCAGCTGGCCACACGCCGCCATGATATCGCGGCCGCGCGGTGTGCGCACGGGCGCGCTGATGCCGGCTTCAAAAATGATGCTGGAAAAGCGCTTGATCCGTTCGGGATCCGAACATTCATAAATCGCGCCGGGCCATGGGTTGAACGGTATCAGATTGACCTTGGCCGGTAACTTATACTGGCGGATGAGGCTGACGAGCTCGCGTGCGTCTTCGTCGCTGTCGTTTTTGTCCTTCAGCATCACATATTCAAATGTAATGCGCCGCGCGTTGCTGACGCCGGGATATTCGGCGCAGGCACGCAAGAGTTCATCAATGCCATATTTGCGGTTGATGGGGACGATCTCGTCACGGATTTCCTTGGTCACCGCGTGCAGCGAGACCGCGAGGTTCACGTTAATCTCTTCGCCCGCGCGCGCCATCATCGGCACAACACCCGACGTCGAAAGCGTAATGCGGCGGCGCGACAGACCAAGGCCATCGCCATGCATGACGATCTTCATCGCATCACGGACATTGTCGAAATTATACAAAGGCTCGCCCATGCCCATCAACACGATGTTGGTGAGCATGCGGCCATCGGCAGTATAATGGCCGACATCATCATCTTCATCGTCGTCCGCGGCCGACGCCATATTGCCCTTTGGCCATTCACCAAGCGCATCGCGCGCCAGCATGACCTGCCCGACAATTTCGCCCGGTGTCAGATTGCGCACCAGCCGCATCGTGCCGGTGTGGCAAAAACGGCAGTTGAGCGTGCAGCCCACCTGCGATGAGATGCACAAGGTGCCGCGATCCGCATCGGGAATGAACACCATTTCATAATCTTGCGCGTCGTCGGCGCGCAAAAGCCATTTGCGCGTGCCATCGGTCGAAACCTGGGCCTCGACGACCTCTGGCCGGCCAATCACAAAGCGGTCGGCGAGCCATGGGCGCATCGTTTTGGCGATGTCGGTCATCGCTTCAAAATCGGTCACGCCGCGATGGTAGATCCAGTGGAATACCTGCTTTGACCGCAGCTTTGCGGCCTTTTCATCGAGCTGCGATTCTTCAAACAGCTGACGGATTTGGAGATGGCTGAGACCCATGAGGTCAATTCGGCCATCCGCACGCTGCGTAATTGCGCGTGGGGTGACAACGGGGTCTATATGGCCGGGAATCTGCATGATGGCCGCGCCTATACGCAATGAATCGCCGAAATGCCAGCTATGCTATCGCACAGCGCATCCCAACGCCGCCGCATCGATTGCACTGGGCGCACCGCGCAATGCGTAGGCATCGACAATCGACCGGCCATCGCGGCCAATCGTTTCAATGCTGAGCGACGTTGCCGAGCGAATGGCGGCGATAATCGCCAAGTCCATCCGCCGGTTCGCCGCCCATGCCGCGTCGCTATTGGCCTTTAAACGAAAGCGCCGGCCGCCAGCGGTCAATGTCACGCCGCTGTTTGGCGACCGATCGCGCGACAGCCGCACGTAAAGCTGGTGCGTAACGCTGCGCTTTGGCCAAAAACCGATAGAGACATAAGCCGACCGCGTTCGTGGTCCTATCGTCTCGTCGGGCTCCGATATCGCATAGCAACGGTGGGTTTCAGGGTCACGAAACGCCGCCCAGCCCTGATATACGCCAAGCCGGTCTTTGGCAGACAGCGGTGCGGCAGCCGCAAGCGTCAACGCAAACATAAAAAACATGTGTTTTCCGGGGGAGGCCGGAACCCAGCGCGGCGATGCGCCGGGCTGTTCTGGGCTCCTGCCTTCGCAGGAGAACACATGATATCGCAAACGAACCTTCAAGCACGTTCCCCTGCGCCGTCGCCGTCAATCACCAGCGTTTCGACACCATCGCGGATCATCACCATACTGCCCTGCGCAAGGCTGTGGGCGATGGGCGCGCCAAAGCGTTCCATCGGCTCCAGCCCCAACAAGACCCCACGCAGCACGCGTGCCGTCATCCCATGGCAGATAATCAGCATGTCCTGTTCAAAGCTTTGGTCCGCTATCCAGTGACGCAGGCGCTGCGCGACATCGTCATAAAATTCGCCGCCGACGGGACGCACGGAAAACAGCTTGTGCTCCATATCGACAATTGGACCGATTTCCGCGGCTATGTCGGCATAAGTGCGGCTTGACCACAGGCCGACGTCAATCTCCAACAGCCGGTCGTCGCGCATCGCTTGGTGCCAGTCGGCGTCAATTTCCTCTGCGACCAATGCAAGTGTCTGCAACGCGCGCCCAGCGGTGGACGACCAAAGCTGCGGCGTGGGGTCATCCCCCAGATAGTTTGCCAACGCACGGCCCATCGCGCGCGCTTGCACGCAACCTTCCCAAGTCAGCGGCGTATGCAGCTCCGCCTGCCCCTGCATCCGCGCAATTTTGTTAAACACCGTCTCGCCATGCCGTGCGATGAAAAGCCGTCTACCGTTTGTTGAAATACCCATAATCGCCTTATTCCACAGGATATTCTTCGACGCAAAACCTATCGGCTTGCCCTGCTGGCCAAAGCGGTTATGGAAGAATCGCCATAGAATAGGGATTTTTGGCTGCTTTATGCTCGCCATGCCCGATAAGGGGAATTTGAATGAGAGCCACGATCGAACGCGCGACCCTGCTGAAAAGCCTGAGCCACGTCCAATCCGTTGTGGAACGGCGCAA
>JACCDI010367421.1_pt1 | contig 32621 bp, 30 predicted proteins | sample 7442791 | NCBI WGS metagenome assembly JACCDI01 (sample SAMN15323434, study PRJNA562643) | freshwater metagenome | isolation source: river surface water | place: USA:Blue River Watershed | collected 2017-08-15
CATCGATGGCCTGCCGCTGGGAGCAACACTGCCTTCGGTTGGCCGCTGCGAGGTCGTGGTCTTTTCGTCGGAGCACCTGGGTTCGCTTGGCGGCCAGACCGTGCAGCGCATCCGCACTGTTATTGACGCTTGGGCAGACCGCACGGAACACCTTCAGACCCTGCCTGGCGTGCGTCAGGTGTTCCCGTTCGAGAACCGCGGCCAGGAGATCGGCGTCACGCTGCACCACCCGCACGGTCAGATCTACTCATACCCATACGTAACCCCGCGCACGACCAAGTTGCTCGAGTCGATCGCCCGCCACGGTAAAGACCTGTTTGCCGATGTACTGGCGTTCGAGCAGGCCGGCGAGCGCGTCCTGATTCGCGGCGAACACTTCACCGCCTATGTGCCATTCGCTGGGCGCTGGCCAATCGAGATTCACCTACTCCCCCACCGCCACGTGCAGCACCTCGGTCAGTTGGCCGATGACGAACGAGACGAGTTGGCCGCTATCTACAAGCGCCTGCTTGGCGCGATGGATGCCATCTACGACAGCCCGACGCCGTACATTTCGGCTTGGCACCAGGCTCCGTTGGTCGAGGGTGGCGAGAACGTGCGCCTGCAGCTACAGATCACCTCGCCGCGCCGCGCCGCCGACAAGCTCAAGTACCTAGCCGGCTCCGAGTCGGCAATGGGCGCGTTCATCGCCGACTTCCCGCCAGAGACCACCGCTGCCGCACTCCGCGCGGTGCTGTAAATCGAGGTCATCTTGAACGCACTCGCACACCAGACCGCGACCGGCTTCGAGCAGCGCTTCGGCTACGCGCCGGCTGGAGTTTGGTCGGCCCCAGGCCGCGTCAACCTGATCGGCGAGCACACCGACTACAACCTCGGCTTCGTCTTCCCGTTCGCGATCAATCGCCGAACCTACGCGGCTATCGCACTTCGAAGCGACGGAGTCGCGCGCGTGGCATCCGCCTTTTCGGGTGATGTTCACGAGGTTCGCGTCGAAGAGATAAAACAGGATGCCTCGCTCGACTGGGCGGCGTACCCCCTGGGCGTCGCGTGGGCCGTTCGCAAGCTTGCCGCCGACCTCGGTCGTTCTGTGAGCGACTCTGGTTTCGATTGCTACATCGAGTCTGATGTTCCCGTTGGCGCCGGCCTGTCGTCTTCGGCCGCGATCGAGTGCGCGGTTTCCGTTGGCCTGAACGAGATCTGGTCGCTTGGGCTGTCGCGCGGAGAACTGGCGCGCGCCGGACAACTCGGTGAGAACGAGATCGTTGGCGCGCCGACCGGCATCATGGACCAGTCGGCTTCGCTGCTGGGCAAGACCGACCACGGCGTATTCCTCGATTGCCGCAGCCTCGAGGCCGACGTCGTCGAACTGGGCTTCGCGCGCGACGGGCTTGAACTGCTGATCATCGACACCAAGGTTGCGCATCGGCTGGTCGACGGCGGGTATGCCGAGCGTCGCGCAGCCTGCGAAGCCGGTGCCGAACTCATGGGCGTGCCGAGCCTGCGCGACCTTACGGTGAGCGACCTAGAACGCGCCGAACAGATCATGAACGACGTTACCTACCGACGCGTGCGTCACGTGGTGACCGAGAATGACCGCGTAGTCGAGACCGTACGCTCGCTTCGCGAGACCGGCCCGCGAAGCATTGGTGGCCTCATGTATGCGTCGCACAAGTCGATGCGCGACGACTTCGAGATCTCGGTTGACGAGCTCGACACCGCGGTCGAGACCGCTCTGGCTCACGGTGCCGTTGGTGCGCGCATGACCGGTGGTGGATTCGGTGGTGCCGCAATCGCGCTGACGCCAATCGAACGCATCAGCGAGGTCACCAACGCCGTCTATGCCGAATTCGAAGCCTGCGGCTATGCCCGCCCAGACGTGTTTGCCGTTTCGGCAGCCGACGGAGCCGCTCGCGAGTTTTAGGCCTGTGGGTCTGGAATCATGACGTACTTGGTCTCCAAGTACTCGTCGATGCCCTCTAGGCCACCCTCGCGCCCCCGACCCGACTGCTTCACGCCGCCGAATGGTGCCGCGGCGTTCGAGACGAGGCCCGAGTTGAGGCCGGTCATGCCGGTGTCGAGGGTCTCGGCGAGACGAAGGCCACGCTTGAGGTCCTGAGTGAAGGCGTACGAAACCAAGCCGTACTGGGTGTCGTTAGCAAGGCGAACCGCCTCTTCTTCGCTCTTGAAGCGAACGATCGGAGCGATGGGGCCAAAGATCTCTTCTTGCAGGATCGTCGAGCCAGGCTTGACGTTGTCGAGGACGGTCGGCTTGAAGAAGTAGCCGTCGCCACCGACAGACTCGCCGCCGGCAACCACGTCGCCGCCCTCACGAACGGTCGCGTCGACAAGGCGCTGCATGTTCTCGCGGGCCTTCTCGTTGATAACCGGCCCACAGGTAGTGCCCTCGGCAACACCGCGGCCGAGCTGCAGCGCATCCATCTTGGCTGCGAACTTCTGAGCGAACTCATCGGCGACCGAATCGTGGATGATGAAGCGGTTTGCGGCGGTGCAGGCCTGACCGATGTTGCGCATCTTGGCGAGCATTGCTCCGTTTACCGCTGCGTCGATGTCGGCGTCCTCGAAGACCAGGAACGGCGCGTTTCCGCCAAGCTCCATCGAGGTGCGCAGAACCTGCTTGGCCGACTGCTCGAGCAGCTTGACGCCGACCTGGGTGCTTCCGGTGAAGGTGATCTTGCGCAGGCGCGAGTCGGCGATGACTGGCGCGCTGGTTGCTGCCGAGGTGCTGGTGGTGATGACGTTGACGACGCCGGCCGGCAGGCCAGCCTCCTCCATGGTCTTGGCCAGGAGCAGGGTCGTCAGCGGGGTCAGCTCGGCCGGCTTGACCACCATCGTGCAACCGGCAGCGATGGCAGGGCCGATCTTGCGGGTGGCCATGGCTAGCGGGAAGTTCCATGGGGTAATAGCAAAAGCCGGGCCGACAGGGCGCTGGGTGACCAGCATGCGGCCGGTGCCTTCAGGGTTGCTGCCATAGCGACCCGAGATGCGAACGGCCTCCTCGCTGAACCAGCGCAGGAACTCGTTGCCGTAGGTGACCTCGCCGCGAGCCTCGGCGAGAGGCTTGCCCATCTCAAGGCTGATCAGGGTCGCGAATTCCTCCGATCGGGCACGCACGAGCTCGAAGGTGCGACGCAGGATCTCGCCGCGCTCGCGCGGTGCGACTCGGGCCCAGCTGGACTGCACGTCGTCGGCAGCCTTCAGCGCTGCCAGCGCGTCCTCGGCGTTGGCATTGGCAATCTCGGCAAGGATCTTGCCGGTGGCTGGGTCTTCGACCGCAATACGGCCTTCGCCGTGGCCCTCGACCCACTTGCCGCCGATGTAGAGGCCGGTTGGAACCGAAGCGAGTAGTTCTTGCTCAGTTAGCGCCATTGCGTGTCCTTTGATTCGTCTGATCGAGTCGCAAACCCGCATCGCAGCGAGATTGTTCGGATACGAACATTCTAGGCTCTGGGGGTTTTGCGGACTACTGGTTGCTCAGCTGGTTACCGCATCGATAGAAACCGGTGGCCAGTGCGTCGATTGCCAACTTGGTGTTGTCGCTGACGTTGCCGAGGGCGTAAATCGCGAAGGTGAGCTTGGTGCCGTCCTTTGCGGTAATGACGCCGGCCAGCGTGTAGCCGCGCTTGATCCAACCGGTCTTGGCAGCGATGTGGCCATTTGCATCAACGAAGTCACCCTTGAAGCGTTGCGCGAGCGAGCCGCTCTCGCCTGCTACCGGCAGACCCTGCATGATCCAGTTGAAGTCGTTGCCGCCGGCCATGATGACCTTGAACAGCTTGGCCAGGTAGAGCGGTGGCACGGCGTTGAAGTTCGAAAGGCCTGAGCCATCCTTGATCACCAGACCGGTCGAGTCGACACCGGTCACGCCGAGCGCTTTCTTGATTGCCGGGTCGATCGAGCTGAACGAGCCGTCGTAGCCCTGGTCGAGCGCAACCAGACGCGCCAGTGCCTCGGCCTGAGTGTTGTCAGAGACCTGAAGCATGTGCGTGATCCAGTTGCTAATCGGAGCCGACTGAACCTTGGCGATCTCGGTTGCCGAGGCAGGCGTCTTGCCCTCGATCACGGTCGCGGTGCTCGCTATTGCGCCGAGCGCCTTCTTAAACCAGGCGCCAGCGCGCTTTGACGGGGTTGTGCTGCGCTTCGAGGTCTCCTGCTGCGGGTTGTCGCGGTCGCCGTCCACCTGCAACGCAGAAACCTCGCTCATGTAGCCCTGCGTCTGTTCGCTGCGTTCCCAGCTCGACTCCCAAGTGGCGCCAGTGAACAGGCTCGAATCGACGACGATCTGCTTGATCGGAGTGCCCGAGAGGCGCGAATTGACAGCGCTGGCGAGCGTCGAAAGCTTTGGGGCATCTTTGTAGACGCTCTGCTGGCCTGGGCCAAGACGCGACAGAGTTGGGTCGCCACCACCGACGAGGTAAACCACGCCAGGGTTGTTCGGGTCGGTGTAGACGCGGGTGTCAATGCGGTAATTAGGGCCGAGGGTTGCAAGCGCCGCCGCTGCTGTCAAAACCTTCATTGTGGATGCGGTTGCCGCTGGAGTCGTTGCCCCGCGATCGAACAGGATCTCTTCGGTGGCCGGGTTGAACACGACTGCCTGAAGCGAACCAAGAAGTGGATCGGTTGCCAGGTCGGCGACCGAGCACGCGCGAGCCGAGGTGGCACTTGCGCTAGGCGAGGCCGACTGGGTCTCGGTTGGCGTGTCGGTCTGCGAGCCGATCTGGGTTGACGCGCCGCCCGAGAGGCTCGCTCCGCCAATGATCAGAGCGAGCAAGACGGCCCCCGAAAGTGCGCCGATAGCAACCTGCTTGAAGTACTGAAAACCTTGCTTGTTCTCGCTCAAAATTCCGCTCCGAATTACCTGCAGGTCAACGATTGAACCGCCCCTAAAGTCTAGGCGAAACGACTAAACCATAGACTTGAGGCATGAGCATAACTCGCAAAATCGCATCGGTTCTGGTCGCCTTGGGCATGGCCGTGTTGCCACTTTCAGCTAGCACCCCAGCGCTCGCCCACGATGGCATAACCGGCACCACACCTGGTGAAGGCGAGACCGTCGACGCCGGAGCATTCGACGTCACAGTTACGGCGAGCGAAGACATCATGAACATGGCCGACATGGCCGGCAACGAGATCTGGGTCTCGGGGCCTAAGGATTCCGCAGAGCCGCAGCAGGTCAGCCTGACCTGCATCAAGGTTTCTGGCGCAACCGCAGCCGTGCCGGTCGACATCGACGTGCCTGGCGTGTACACCGCGACCTGGCGTCTGGTGAGCGCCGACGGCCACCCGCAAGAGGGCAGCTTCGATTTCACGGTTAAGAACGACAGCGGCTACACCCGCAGCGGCAACACAGACCTACCTGAGGGCTGCCAGCCGCTGGTGATGCTCACCGCCATGCCAATGACTACCGGCGAGACTCCGGTTGCAATAGAGGATGTTGCAGCTGACACGGGCGACGGACAATACGTCGGCCTGCTTTGGGGCATCGGCTTTGTTGTGGTTGGCTCGCTGGCCGGTGTCGGCGTGGTCTGGTTACGCGAGCGTCGCAAGAGCGATGAAGCGCTTATGAAGAAGCTCGCCGAGAGCGATCCAGAACTCTAGATTCCGGTCAGTTTGTCGACATCGCCGAGGATTTCCTCGAAGTCGGCCTGACTCATGATGCTCTCGCCGAGCACCACCTCACGCACGGATTGCCCCGTCGCTAGAGCGCGCTTGGCCACATAGGTCGCCCGCTCGTAACCGATGGTCGGCGCGAGTGCCGTCACGAGTCCGATCGAGTGCTCAACCGAGTCGCGCATCCGCTGTTCGTTTGCCGTGATGCCGGTGACGCAGCGATCGGCGAGGGTCATGCAACCGTTGCGTAGCTGAGTGATTCCCATCATCAGCGCGCGGCACATAATCGGCTCGAATGCGTTCAGTTGCAGCTGCCCCGCTTCGGCCGCCATGGTCACGGTCACGTCGTAGCCGATTACCGCGAAGGCAATCTGGTTCATGACCTCAGGAATAACCGGGTTAACCTTGCCAGGCATGATCGACGAACCCGCTTGGCGAGGCGGCAGGTTGATTTCGCCGAGACCGGCGCGCGGACCGCTAGAAAGCAGGCGCAGATCGTTCGAGGTCTTCGATAGCTTGACCGCAACGCGCTTGAGCACGCCCGACACCATTACGAAGACACCGGCATCCTGCGTTGCCTCAACCATGTCGGCAGCGACGACGAAAGGAATCGACGTCAATTCGCTTAGCGACTCGCAGGCAGCCGCCGCATAGCCCTTCGGGGCATTCAGCTGGGTGCCAATCGCGGTGCCACCGAGGTTAATTTCGCAGAGCAGCGGGATCACCTCCTGCAGGCGCTGGATGTCTTCCATGATCATGCGGGCATAGGAAGCGAACTCTTGACCGAGGGTCATCGGCACTGCGTCCTGCAGCTGCGTGCGACCCATCTTGATCATGTCTTTGAACTCGATGGCCTTGGCGTTGAACGCGGCGCGCAGGTATTCCATCGCGGTGATGAGTTCGCGCAGCTCGAGGATTAGCGCCAACTTGAGCGCGGTCGGATAGACGTCGTTGGTCGACTGCGACATGTTGACGTCGTTGAGCGGGTGAATGTGGTCGTAGTCACCCTTGGCCCAGCCACCGAGCTCGAGCGCACGGTTGGCGATAACCTCGTTGGCGTTCATGTTGGTCGAGGTGCCGGCACCGCCCTGGATGGCATCGACGATGAACTGGCTGTCGAACTGGCCCTGAGCCACCTCAACCGATGCGGCCACGATCAAATCGCGCTTCGCCGAGTCGAGCTCGCCAACCTTGTGATTGGCAATCGCGGCTGCGTGCTTGACGGTTGCGAGGGCGCGAATCAGGCTGCGATAGTGGCCGATTGGCACGCCGCTGATGGGAAAGTTTTCGGCTGCGCGTGCGGCGTGGATGCCCCAGTACGCGTCTGCGGGAATGGCGATTTCGCCAACTAAATCATGTTCAAGCCTCATTGCTGACATGGCACTAGTCAAACACAGAATTCGTTTGGCAACGAACAACCCAGCGGGTGACGATTGGGCTTACTTGGTCAGCGATACGCCACAGGTGTAAATGCGCGCAGCGAGTGCATCGAGCGCCGGCCTTGCCGCGTAATTCACGACCTTGCCCGAGCCCGATCGCGCAAAGGCAGCGAAGGCGATGCGCCCGCCGTCTTTGGAGTAGACGACGCCGGCGAGGCTGTAGAGACCCGGGATGTAGCCCGACTTGGCAAAGATCTTTCCGGTTGCCGCCGCGCTCTTGCCGTTGAATCGGCCCGCGAGCGTGCCCGACTCGCCCGCAACCGCGAGGTAGTCGAGCATTGGCGCTAGCGACGAACCAGATGTCGCGACGCCGGCCATGATCTGTGCAATCAGCTTGGCCGTGACGCGGTTGCCCTGAGCAAGGCCCGAGCCGTCCTTCATCACGAGCCCGGTCGGATCGATGCCCTGAGCCTTGAGCGCTCCGGTTGCTGCGCGTTGGATCGAGGCGAAGCTAGCCGGCATGCCCGCTGCCTTCACGGCATGACGAGCGATGAACTCGGTTTCGGTGTTGTCACTGTAGGTAAGCGCGTGGTCTAGCCAGGTCGTAATGGGCTGCGAGGCAACTTGGGCGACCAGCTTGGCGCCCGTCGGAAGGTTTCCTGCCACCAGCTTGGCCGACGGCGCCAACCCGCCTAGCGCATCCTTGAAGGCCTTGCCCGCCCGCATCACGGGGTCGGTGCTGCGGTAGCCCGAGTATGCCGTCGACGAAAGATCGGGGTTCGCACGGTCGGAATCGATTTGCAGCGAGGTGATGAGCGAAACATAGCCGTTGGTGCGATCGCTGGCCTTCCAAGCGGTCGTGTAATTCGGTCCGGCGAAGAAGTTATCGACGATGACGATCTTGTTCACCTCGACGTCGCTGGTCCAGGTCTGCAGCACCTTGGAGGCGAGCGTCTCGAGGCGGGCAGGCTTTGGGTATGTGGTGAAGCTTGCTCCGGTCATCGCCGAGAGCGTGTGGTCGCCACCGCCAACCAAGATGAGGGTTCCAGGTTCACTCGGCAGCGAGTAAACGCTGGTCTTGGCCGTGTAATCGACCGGCAGGTAGTTCATCGCCATCGCGGCGGTAACCACCTTCAGCACGCTCGCGCTTGGGGTTTGTTCGGCACCGCGGATGTCGAGCAAAGTGCGACCCGTCTGGGCGTCGATCGCGTATGCGTATAGCTGGCCGAGGTCCCTCGACTTGGTCACGGATGCGGCACTGCAAGGCGCAGCCGGCGTCGGGTATGGCTTGGGGGTTGGCGTAGGTGCAACAGTTGGCGTCGGGCTCGACGGATTGGGTTCGCCGATCGCAATTCCAGGGCTTGCTGTCGCGGTTGGTACGGGGCTAGGGCTTGGTGCCGCGAACGCCGATGAAGCCGTCGCCAGCAGCGCAACGAACGTGATTGTGCCCGCGAATACGCGGTTGATTCGTTGGCTTGGCATGCCCTCAAGTCTAAAGTTGGAGGCAATCAATGATGGGAAGGGCGACCATGAGCGACAAAGAGATTCTTGATGTTCTCGAGCGAATCGAGAAGGCATCCAACCGAACCACCTACGCCGTTCGCGCCTTCGTGCGCTTCCTGTTCATTCAGCTATCGGCAACCACGATTGGTTCGATGCTCGCGGCGGTGGCTGCCGCCACGGGTCTGCCTTGGCTTGGCGTTCTCGGTGGCCTGGTGACCGCAGCCGGCCTATTTTGGGCTGGCATTGCTGGCCGCGCCGAACTACAGAAGTCGAACCCCAACGGCAAGAAAAACCAGAGCTAGCGCACGAAGCGAGCTCTAGAGCTCGAAGATCTGGCCGTCCATCGGAGCCACGGCCTTCCAGCCGAGCTGCGACTTGATGCGGTCACGCAGCGATTCGGCCACACCGGCCTCGCCATGCACAACGAAGACCTTGCCCGGCTCGTCGCTCGAACTGCGAAGCCAATCCATGAGTTCGTTTACATCGGCGTGCACAGAGAAAGACTGAATCTGCTCGATGGTGGCGCGCACAGGAACGAATTCGCCGTGCATCTTGATCTCGGTTTCACCATTGGCGAGTCGACGACCGCGGGTTCCAAGCGCCTGGTAGCCAACCAGGATGACCGTGTGCTTTGGATTCGGCAGCATGCCCGCGAGGTGATGCACCACGCGACCGCCGGTGGCCATGCCGCTAGCCGAAATGATGATGCAAGGGCCGTCGGGGTTATTGATCGACTTCGACTCGTCGACGGTCATTAGCTCGGTTAGGCTGCCCGGGTCGAAAGGATCGCGACCCTTCCACTCTTTGACGATTTCGTCGCGGATCTCGGGCGAATCATTGTTGATGGCGTCGCGATAGAAGCTCAGAGCACGAAGCGCCATCGGCGAATCGGCATAAATCGGCACGGCCGGAATGCGGCCCTGCTCGACAAGTTCACGAAGGCGAACCAGAATCACTTCGGTGCGGTCGACTGCGAATGCCGGAATCAGCACCGAGCCACCACGGGCGATGGTCTTGTTGATAGCGGTTTCGAAGTCGGTGGTCTGAGGCTCGTGCTCACGGTCACCATAGGTTGACTCGGTCACGATCGCGTCCCAATGGCCAGTCGGAATATTGCCAGGCGCTGCCAGCAGCGGGTGCTCGTCTCGCCCCAGGTCGCCGGTGAATAGCAGACGCTTGCCGAAAAACTCGACCTCGACAAAGGCTGCGCCAAGGATGTGCCCCGCCGGATGCCAGGTCACAAAGGTCTCGCGAGCCACCTCGACGCGAGTGCCGAACTCCTCTGGCCGCAGCTTGTTGATGGCTTTATCTGCATCCTGTTCGTTGTAAAGCGCGAGAGCGGGGTTGTGCTTCGAGAACCCGTGGCGCTGGGCGAACTTGGCATCCTCGGTCTGCAGGCGAGCCGAGTCGCGCAGGATCACATCGACGAGCTTGCAGCTGTATGGCGTCGCGTGAATGCTGCCAGAGAAGCCATCTTTAACCAGCTTGGGCAGATAGCCGCAGTGATCGAGATGAGCGTGCGTGAGAACAACGGCATCGATGCTTGCTGGGTCGACGGCTAGAGGGTTCCAGTTCTTCAGGCGAAGTTCTTTGAGGCCCTGGAACATGCCACAGTCGACCAACACGCGCACGCCATCGTGCTCGAGCAAGAAGCGGCTGCCCGTAACGGTGCCGGCCGCACCCAAGAATTGAATGATTGGGGTCGTGTGTTCGACGTGCTTGCTCATGCCTTGAGTCTAAGTCTGATGGCAGACTTTTTATGTGGGCCAAAAATTGCGCAATGATTACCTGATTCTGGGTGCGAGTCTCGCGCTGCTCGCGGTCGGTTGGGGGCTCGACCAGTTCTGGGCTTTGGTTGCGGCCGCCGCCATCGGCTTTGCGCTCGCCCTCGCGCTTGTCATTCAAGCCATTCGCCATCGCGAGTTCGGATCGGATGCGCTCGCGCTGCTCGCCATCGTGGCATCTGCTTTGGTCGAGGAATGGTTGGCCGCGGCCGTGATCACGGTGATGCTGGCCACGGGTCGCTCGCTAGAGCGCTGGGCTCAGGGTCGGGCAAACGGACGCCTTGCAGCACTGCTGGATCGCGCCCCGCGTTTTGCGCACGTGGTGGACGCATCCGATCGCGTCTCGGATGTGGCCCTGGCGCAGGTTGCCGTGGGCAGCCGAATACTTGTGCGATCCGGGGAGATTGTGCCGCTGGACGGTCAAGCCCTTAGCCGAGGCAGCTTCGACGAAAGCGCACTCACTGGTGAGCCGCTACCTCGCGAGGTCAACGCTGGCGACGAGGTGGCGTCGGGCGTGGTCAATGCCGGCAGCTCGATTGAGCTGACCACGACCAGCAGCGAGGCCGACTCAACCTATTCGGCTCTGGTTCGCCTGGTTGCCGAATCTAGCGCGGATTCGGCCAACGGAGTTCGACTTGCCAACCGCTGGGCGCTGTGGTTTGTGCCTTTCGCTTTGGCGCTCGCTGCGACAACCTGGATAGTTTCGGGCGATCCGCGTAACGCTGTTGCCGTGATCGTGGCCGCTACCCCTTGCCCACTCATCCTGGCCGTGCCTATCGCGATCATCGCGGGCATGAGCCGTTCGGCTGCAACTGGCTCGATCGTCAAGGGCGGGCAGTCGCTCGAATCGCTCGCTCGCGCCAAATTCGTTATTCTCGACAAGACCGGAACACTCACGCATGGTGGCCCAAGCGTTGACTCAATCTTGGTCGCGCCGGGCTACGACGAGGTGGGTGTGCTGCGAGCCGCGGCATCCCTTGAACTTGCGAGTCCTCACGTGGTTGCTAGAGCAGTGGTTGCGGCCGCTCAGGATCGAGACCTCGAGCTAAGCCGCCCAAGCGACACCGCCGAGGTGCACGGCCACGGGCTTGAGGGATCCGTCGACGGAATTCGCGTGCGCGTCGGACAGCCAACTGGCGACCTTCCCGACTGGGCGAACTCTCAGATCCTCGACGACGGAACATCGCTTTTGGTGGCGGTCGAGTTCGATGGTTCGCTCGTCGGAATCGTCACGCTGCAAGACCCGGTGCGAAACGAAGCCAAACAAACCGTGGACGCGCTGCACGCTCAGGGTGTTGCCGAAATCTGGATGGCCACGGGCGATCGTCGTTCGACGGCAGAACAGGTTGCCAAAACCGTTGGAATCGACCGCGTGCTTGCCGAGGCAACACCGGCGGACAAGTTGGATCTGGTTCACGAGTTGATGAGTCGCGGCGGCACGGGAACCGTTATCGCTGTCGGTGACGGCATCAACGACGCTCCTGCGCTGGCCGCCGCCCACGTCGGCGTTGCCATGGGTGCCAGAGGGGCCACCGCAGCCAGCGAGGCGGCCGATGTAGTAATCATCGAGGACTCGATCGACCACCTAGCCAGCGCGATCGCGGTCGCCAAGGGCGCCATGCGCCGAGCCAAGCAAGCTGCGCTGGTCGGAGTCAGCCTGTCGGTCGTCGCGATGCTCGCTGGAGCATTCGGCCTGCTGTCCCCCACCGCGGCCGCCCTGAGCCAGGAAGCCATCGACGCATGTGCGATCCTTTGGGCCTTGGTGCCCCCGCTGCGCACCAGCAGGAGCAAGCGATGATTCTGCGCACGGCTAGCGCCACGAGGTCCATCAGGGCCCTTCTAGCCCTGCTCCTAGGCATCTCTCTGATCGCCGGAACGGTATCCAACCCAACATCGGCGAGCGCAGCTTCCGTTGCCAAACCTGGTGCAACCTGCTCAAAAAAGGGCGCTACCCAAACAATCAAGAGCATCAAGTACACGTGCGTGAAGTCGGGCAAGAAGCTGGTTTGGAACAAGGGTGTGCGAGTGCGCGCGACGACGAAGCCGCCCGTGCTTGTTCCGGATACGTCATCGCAGCCGCTCAGCTTCGACAACCTAGACACCAAGCGCGTTCGCCAAGCCGCCTTTGCCGAGGTGACCAAAGTCGTGCAGAGTATGCCGGCAGTAAACCCAAACGTCACCGTGATAGCCGGCCCGTCATTGACTGCCGAGCGCGTCGACGCGGAGCGAGCCGGCCTCAAACGTACCGCTAGCTTCTGGGCCGATCTGTTCCTGCCGAAGACGGCATACATCGGTTATTACACCGAGGCCGACCTGGCTTGGGTTGACTCAGCGTTTTGCCAGCAGGCGGCGTTTTGCCCGGTCGGTGAATGGGGTCCGGTAAGCAAGATGATTCAACGAGACCTGCCTTGGTGCAGCTCGGCCCAGGCGACGAATAATCAACGCGGCGAGCCATTCTTCAACCAGTGCCTCGGCAAGGGCAGCGACTACGTCAAGAACAAGCAGACCACCCCACATGAGTACACGCACTGGGTGCAGGCCAGCCTTGGCCAGATGGACACCTACCCCAACTGGTGGATCGAGGGCGGCGCCGCCTACTTCGGTGGAGCACTTGGAGTTTGGAACGGAGCAACCGTGCCGTCGACCCTCGATGAGGTCGTGAATGCCGATTCGCGCGGCTGGGCGGAACAAGACCTCTGCCCGCTTAGCACGCCTACTGTCGAGAAGATCGCAGACTGCTTCCGCTACACCTACAAACGTGGAGCACCACCATCGCCGGATTCAAAGTGGATGGTCGCGCACGTGTCGTATTACATGGGCGCGCTGGCCACCGAGGCCCTGGTCGCTGTGAAGGGCATGGACACGTACAAGACGTTCATGAACGACCTGCGCACCAAAGACTTCGATAACGCCATTCAGGCCAACTACGGCTTAACCGCAGACGAGTTCTACGCCAAGGTTTCTAAGTACGTTCTGGCGATGTACCTAGAGGGTCGCTAGAGCTTGCAGAACGCCTCGAGCTCGCGCTTCGGGCCCGCGATGATGATCTCGTCGCCGTTTTGCAGCACAGTCTCTGGCGTCGCCGGCACGTAGTCGGCGCCGGCATTGCTGGTCGCGACCACGATGATGCCAAATGCCGCCCGGAATTGCAGATCGCGCAGTGACTTGCCGGCGAAGGTTGGCGAGGCCTTAGTGCGTGCCATGACGAATTTTTCGTCAATCTCGACGTAATCAAGCTGGTCACCGCCCACCTGGTGCGCGATGCGCTTTCCCATGTCGCTCTCGGGGAAAACAACGTGCTGTACGCCAAGCTGCTTCAAGATTCGACCGTGTGGAACAGATGTGCTCTTTGCCCAAAGGTCTTCGATGCCGAGACCGATCAGGATCGAGCAGCAGAGAATGCTCGACTCTACGTCGCTACCAATCGCCACTACGACAGAGTCGAAGTCCGTGATGCCCAACTCGTTGAGCGCTGCCTCACTCGTGCAGTCTGCCTTGACCACATGCGTGAGCAGATTTGCGTGGTCCTGAACCAAGCCCTCGTCCGAGTCGATGCCAAGCACTTCGCGCCCCTGAGCCATCAGCTCAATGGCTAGAGCACTGCCGAATCGGCCCAGTCCGATTACGGCTACTGTGGTCGCCTTAGCGTTACCCGACGTCGCGCTGCGGGTCTTTAGCCTCTTAACCAATTAGTGGCTTCTCCTTTGGATATTCGAAGTGCTTTTGAGCGTATCGGTTGGCCAAGGCCGATGCCACGACAACCGGGCCGACACGGCCTATGAACATAAGCAGCATCAAGATGATGAGCGAGGCAGCCGGCAATTGCGCAGTGATCCCTGTGCTCAATCCGACGGTGGCAAATGCGGAGATCACCTCGAAGACGATTCGGTCAAGACCAAAATCGGTCATCAACATAATGGCAAAGGTAGCTACCGCAACCACCAAGCCCGAGAGGAGGACGATTGTTAGGGCTTGGCGTTGGATCGAACGAGGTAGACGTCGATTGCCGATGTTGACAGCAGTCTCACCGCGAATCTCGGTCCAGACAATGAAAAACAGCACGGCAGCCGTTCCGAGCTTGATACCGCCTGCGGTTGAAGCCGAAGCGCCACCGACGAACATCAGAATGTCCATGGCTAACCAAGACGAAGCGTGGGCCTGCGATAGGTCGACCGAATTGAAGCCAGCGGTGCGAGGCTGAACAGCCATCGAGAAGGCATTAAGCCACTTGGAGCCATCACTCAACCCGGCAAGGGTGCCTGGGTTGGCCCACTCAACGGCGGCAAAAAATACGGTCGGCAACGTGACAAATACGGCGGTGGCAATAAGGATGACTCGCGAATTTAGCGACCAGAGGAACAATCGTCGTGCATCTCCAGCGAGTGTTCGAGGCATCTGAGAGAACCCCTCCCGCTGAGCCAAGCGATGCTTGATGGCTCGCCCAATTTCGATAAACACGGGAAATCCAAGGCCACCAAGAATCACGGCGAAATGCAGCGGCAATTGAATGATTGGATCATTCACGAAGCTCATCAAGCTGTCGGTGTATAGGGCAAAGCCAGCGTTGTTGAATGCCGAGATCGAGTGGAACGCAGCGTGCCAAGCCGATTTTCCGAAATCGTAGCCGTAGCTAAAAAAGAACTGGCAAAAAAGCACGATTCCAACGGCCAGTTCGATTCCAACTGTCGTAAGAAAGACTCGACGAATGATGCTTCGCATGCTGCCCAGACCAGCCATTCCCGACTCATTGGCGGCGTTCATGCGGGCCTTTAGGCCGATCTTGTTGGCGAAAAATACTCCCACGAGGGTCGAGACCGCCATGATTCCGAAGCCACCGATGGCAATTTCGCCCAAAATTACCGCTTGGCCAAAACCTGTCCAGTAGGTTGCGGTGTCTACGATTGCAAGACCTGTGACGCACAGAGCCGAAACCGTCGTAAAGGCAGCTTCGATCAGCGATGCCCCGCCAGCACCGACTTTAGAAATGGGTAGCATCAGCAGCGTCGTGCCAACAAGAATTCCAATGGCATACGCGAGCGAAATAACCTGAGCTGGCGATGCGCCTTTTTCGGCGAGTCGCGCTGCTGCCTTGGCTCGGATTCTCACGTGTGAAGTCTATTTGTCGAGGGGCGCTAACCCAGCAAACTGAGGGCAATCAGATAGGCGTTGAGACCAGTCAGGGCGATGGCTAGTCCGTAGCCTAGAAACTTGGTGAGTCGGCGATTTACCTGACGCCCCATCAGGTGCGCATCGCTCGTGTATCGAACCAGAGGAAACACCGCGAACGGGATTCCAAAGCTGAGCGCAACCTGACTGAAAACCAAAGCCTGGGTTGGGCTTACGCCGCTCCAGATGACGAGCAGCGCTGGGACGAGCGTGACAAGGCGGCGAACCAGCGGCGAGGTCTTGCGCTTGAGCAAACCCTGCATGATGACGCTGCCGGCGTAGGTGCCGACCGAGGTTGAGGCCAGGCCGCTGGCTAACAGCCCAATGCCGAATAGGATCGCGATCGGGTGGCCGAGATTCGCGCCAATCGCATCGAAAGCTCCAGGGATTGAATCAACCGTAGTTTTTCCGAAAAGCGTCTCAGCGCCTAGGGCAAGCAGAATCAAGTTGATGCTGCCGGCGATTGCCATAGCGACGGCGACATCCCAGCGCGTGGCGCGAATCAGCTCGCGCAGGCGACCGTGTGAGTCGGCCAAACCGAAACGATCGAGGCTCAACGACGAGTGCGCATAGATAGCGTGCGGCATGATGGTGGCGCCCAGGATTCCCACGGCGAGCAATACCGAACCTTGGTCGCTGAAGCGCGGAATCAGACCTGCGGCTATCTCGCTGCCCGATGGCGAAGCTACGAACAAACCGGCAACGAAGCCGGCACCGGTGATCAAGACCATGCCGAAGATCACAAATTCGAAGCTGCGCAGGAACCCGCGAGATTGCAGTACCAAAAGGCCCATGGAGATTAGGCCCGTAACGAGGCCACCAACTACCAGCGGGACACCGAAGAGCAGATTCAACGCGAGCGCGCCGCCGATTACCTCGGCGATGTCGGTTGCCATGGCGACCAATTCGGCTTGAATCCAGTACGCGATGCGCACCGCTGGCCGCTTCTCGAATCGGTAGGCGATCATCGACGGCAGGCTCATACCGGTGACTAGACCGAGCTTGGAGGAAAGGTACTGAACCAGCCAGGCGGCAAGGTTGGCGGCCACGATGACCCAAACAAGTAAGTAGCCATAGCCAGCACCGGCGCCTAGGTTGGTGGCGACGTTTCCTGGGTCTAGGTATGCGACGCCCGCAACGATCGCTGGGCCGAGCAACTGAAGCATGCGCGACTTGCGTTTGATGGTCGACAACATTGGATGCTCTCTGCTGGCGGGGTTTGCCTTCGGATCTCCGACGAGCCACCCAGGAGAATCGAACTCCTGACCTGCTCTTTACGAGGGAGCTGCTCTACCGACTGAGCTAGGGTGGCGAAGCGAGCGAACCCGCAACTCGGACAAGTTTATCGGTTAGCGGCTGCCCTTTGCGCTCTCATGAGTCTCGCCTTGGCAGCATCCTCAATCGGGCTTTCTGGCCCAATGGCTGCCCGCATCGCACGCAACATCCATGCCGTCAGAGCCATCACGACTCGTCGGTTTCTGATGCGATAACCGGTCAGTTCGGTAGCCCACGAAGGAAGGTTCGCAACAGCCGCAAGGAAGAGAAGCCGATAAATCGGGCCTGCTGCAGCCGGCAGCGGAGGGTGCTCGATGAAGTGCAGAACCTGCCGCGTGTGGTCGTCACACCGCAGTTGTCTTTCCGAGGCGTATGCGGCTAGTGCTTCACTTAGGCCCGCCCTGGTTCTTGGCAAGTCATCGACTTTCAAACCGAGCGGGGCGGCCGAGACGCGCCACTTGTCGACGTAGGCGTCTGCCCCGCCGGGCAGAGGTGTGCTCGAGACATCGAGGTGAGCCGACAGGAAGGCCTCACTGAACGCGAGGTGCACCCAAGTTAGAAGATCTTCGTCCTGGGCGCGATAAGCACGTGCCACGCCGTCGGGTGACTCAACCTGGCCAGACACCCTCTCATGCAATCGGTTCACGCGCCCAGCCTCACTCGCGACGGCGGCCTTGGAACCAAACGTCGTAACGGTTAGCCAGCGAATAGTTCCAGATAGGCGGCCGAGTGGGTCTTGTTCGTAACGCGAGTGCTGTGCCACACCAGCCAAAGTCGCTGGGTGCAACGCCTGCAGGATCAACGCGCGGATTCCACCGACCAAAGTCGAAAAATCGCCATGCACGATCCAAGGCTCGTCGTGTGGCGAAAAATGGCCGAAATCATCGCCGGCGGCGACCACATCGAGCCAAGGCGGAATGCCGTCGGGTGCACCCGAGAGCAACCTTCGGAATTTGACCGAAAGAAACTCCTGAGCCCTGTTGTTCTTGCTCATGCACCCACCTAATCGACGACAGCCAGAGGAACAAACATGAATCAGAGCGATCTATTCCTGCAGTGGAACAAGGCATGGCAGACCCTGGTCATTAGCCAGCTCGCGCCGACGTTCTTATTGATCACGACAGCCTCACTCGTTGGGTCGTTGCACGAGCAGTCGATGGCCCTTCGTCTGGCCGTCATTCTGATTCTTTTGGCCAGCGGAATCCTGGGATCGCTAGCCCAATTCTGGGCTTCGGTCCAGGCTCAGGCGGCAGCCAAGGACCTGCGCGCTCTCGACGACAGCGCCACGGTGGCGAGCATGCTGCGTGCAGCAAAGTGGTTGGCCGTGTCAAAGTTCGTGACGCCAGCCATCTTCGCTGCGATCTTCGGCATCCTCCTGGTTGAGCTCCACTAACCACAGACCACACGCGCAATGGCCGGCTCGGCTACCGGCAAAAAGAAAAACCCCGCCCAAACGGACGGGGTATCTCTCTAGTGCTAGTTAGTGCTGAACGGCCTTGCCGATAGCAGCACCGGTGAGCGAACGAACTTCGAGCTCTGCATACTTCGCAGTGTTCTTCTCGTTCGAGGTGATGGTTCCGAGCCAGCCGAAGAAGAATCCGAGTGGGATCGAAACAATACCTGGGTTAGCCAGTGGGAACCAGTCCCAACGGGTGCCGATCTCGCTCAGCTTGAAGAAGCTGGTCTCGAAGCCCGATACGTTCGGGCCAAAGGCCAACAGCACGATTGCGGTGAGCAGACCACCGTAGATGGCCCAAACTGCTCCGCGAGTGTTGAACTTCTTCCAGAACATCGTGTACAGAACCGCAGGCAGGTTACCCGAAGCAGCAATCGCGAACGCGATGGCAACAAGGAACGCTACGTTGAGGGTCTGGGCGCCGATGGCCAGAACGATCGAGACAGCACCGATGGCGATGGCAGCAATCTTGGCAACCTTTACTTCGCTCTCAGGGGTGGCGTTGCCACGCTTGATGACGTTTGCGTAGAGGTCGTGAGCCAGCGACGACGACGAAGCCAGGGTCAGACCTGCAACAACGGCGAGGATAGTCGCGAACGCGATTGCACCGATGATTGCGAGCATGACTGCACCACCGACGGTGCCTTCACCGCCACCAAGGAACTGAGCCAGCTGAGGAGCTGCCACGTTACCCGATGGGTCGACAGGGACGAGCGACTTCTTGAGGTCACCCAGGTTGCCGATTCCGTCCAGCGGCACGCAAGCGTCGCTGATCTGGTTGCCGTCCTTGTCGATGACACAGCCGGCCTCGTTCGTCTTGTAACCACGGAACAGCGTGGTGCGGCTCACGAGAGCTGCAGCACCAAAGCCGAGTGCGATGGTCATCAGGTAGAACGCGCCGATGTTACCGATAGCCCAGTTGACCGACTTGCGTGCGGCCTTCGAGTTAGGAACGGTGTAGAAACGGATCAGGATGTGAGGCAGACCGGCGGTTCCGAGAACCAGGGCCATACCCAGCGAGATCAGGTCTAGACGGCTAAGCAGGGTCTTGGCTGCGTCAAGGGTCACGCCGTCCGCGAGGAAGACGTCCTTACCGAACTTCAGACCAGGCTGTAGGAACGCATCCTTCTTGCCGCTGTTCTCAGCCGCAGCACCGAGCAGTTCGCCGATGTTGAAGTGGAACTGAGCCAGAACCATGATGGTCAGCATCGCTGCACCAATCATGAGCAGGAATGCCTTGATGATCTGCACGTAGGTCGTGCCCTTCATGCCACCGATGGTCACATAAAGGATCATCAGGATGCCTACGCCGACGATGATGAGGTTCTTGGTGTTCGCATCGGTAATGCCGAGCAGCAACGAAACCAGAGCACCGGCACCAACCATCTGTGCGAGCAGGTAGAAGATCGAAACGACGATGGTCGAAACGGCAGCCGCGGTGCGAACTGGGCGCTGACGCATGCGGAAAGCGAGCACGTCACCCATGGTGAAGCGGCCCGAGTTGCGCAGTGGCTCAGCGATCAGAAGCAGGGCGACGAGCCAAGCAACCAGGAAGCCGATCGAGTACAGGAAGCCGTCGTAGCCGAACAGCGCGATGGTGCCTGCGATACCGAGGAACGAAGCGGCCGACATGTAGTCACCGGCGATTGCTAGACCGTTCTGGAAACCCGAGAACGAGGCGCCGCCGTCGTAGAAGTCAGATGCCTTCTTGGTGCTGCGGCTTGCACGCCAAACGACGAACAGAGTTACCGCAACGAACGAGACGAAGAGGATTGAGCTCAGCTGAGTTGAGTCGATGTTCATTAGAGTCCGAGCTCCTTTTCAACCTTGTGCTTGACTGCTTCGCCAGCTGCGTCGAGGTGCTTGCTTGAGTGACGCTCGTAGAGCCATGCAATCAAGAAGGTTGTGACGAACTGCAGAACGCCAAGGATGAAGGCGATGTTGATGTGAGGCAAAACCTCCGTCGACACCCAAGGGCGTGCGAAGGCGGTGAGTAGTACATATGCGAAGTACCAAACCAAGAAGGCGGCCGTAAGCGGGAATGCAAAGTTACGGAATTTGCGCTTCAGGGCTTGGAACTCAGGAGAGGCTTGGGTCTCTTCCCAAACCCTCTCGTGTTCTGTCGATCCCATTGAACTCCAATGTTCAAATTGATACCCGGGCACCTTTGCTCGGGTCGGGGCGCGCACAGCGTGCTCCATCGGTCAATCTAGCGAAAACAGGCTCGCAAAATCGTCAGGTTGAAACTAGAAAATCATTCGTTATTTGAATGTGACCAAGTGTTTTTTGGACGTTCTTGATTGGCCGGCGCAACCGATTGCAAGCCCGCCTAACACTGCGGATCGACCGATGGCACCTTATTGCTGATGAAGTAGTCGTCGACCGTATTGGCGATGCAGGAATTAGAACGCCCATAGGCCGTGTGACCCTCACCGTTGTAAGTCACCATAACGCCCGACTTAAGCAGTTTGGCGAGGGCCTGAGCTTGACTGTATGGCGTAGCAGGGTCGTTCGTGGTGCCGATGACGAGGATCGGCGCCGCTCCCTTTGCGGTCAGATTTGCGGGCTTCTTGGCAGCTGGATACGGCCACATCGAGCAGGTGAGCGCACCGTTCTGCCAGTAGCGACCAAAGACCGTGCTCGCGTCGATCACGCGCTGGTTCTCGGCAGCCACCTCGGTAGGATTCCAAGCGCTACGCGAGTCGAGGCAGGCGATTGCCAGGTTGGCTTCCATCAGGTTCGACTGGTAGCTGCCGTCGGCGTTGCGGCCATAGTAGAAATCGGCGAGTGACATGAACTGCGAGCCTGTGCCCTTGGTGAACACCTCGTTAAACGCGTTGGTGGCGTACTGCCAGTAGCTGTCGGAATAAAGCGTCATGATCAAACCCGTTTGCGCAGACCAAACGGTTAGCTTGCGGCCATTGCCCGCCGAAATCGGAGTGGTTTCAAGACTCCGCATCCAAGCTGCGATCTTTACCTGCGCAGTAGTAACTGTTCCCGTGAACGGGCATCCGCTGTTACCTAGGCAATCGGCCAGGTATGCCTTCAGCGCCGAGTCGAAGCCCTTTAGCTGGGCGTAGGACTGCTCGTAATCGGTGAGCGTCGGGTCGAGGGCTCCGTCGAGGACGAGGTGCCCCACTCGGCTAGGAAACAGCCCGGCATACATCGCGCCTAGGTAACTGCCGTAGGAGTAGCCCAGGTAGTTGAGCTTGGCATCGCCGAAGACCACGCGAAGCACATCCATGTCCCTGGCTGCCGAGGTCGAATCCACAAACGCAATCCCGGCGCCGGTGTTCTTTACGCAGGCATCGATGAATCCCTTGGTTTGCTTTCGCGAATCGGCAAGGTCTTCGGCTGAGCCAATCGGGTAGGTCTGGTCGGCATAGAACAGTGCGTCCATGCCTTTCGGATCGAGGCACTTAACTTTTGGCTGACTGCGGCCGACACCTCGGGGGTCGAACGCGACGATGTTGTAGGCCTTGCGCAGAGCTGCGGTGCCGATGCCGGATGCGCCCTCCTTGGCCACCCAGTCGTACGCGGGCTCGCCCGGACCACCCGGATTGAACAGGATCGAACCCTTGGGCTTGGCATTGCCGCTGTGCTTCCAGGCGACGGCCAGCTTCAGTGTTCCGGCGGCAGGCTTTGCCCAGTTCGTCGGAACCAGAACCGTGCCGCACTTAGATTCGGGGTTGCTCGCGCAGGCCTTCCAGGTGACCTTCTGCGTATAGAACTTCTTGAGTTCGGCGCTGATCCCTGTTGGGATCAGGCTCGAGCTGGTAGCGGCAACTGCCGGGGTCTCGCTCGCAGATTCCGGGCTGAAGAGGCTCGCGCAACCTGTTAGCAGTGCGACGGCAACCGTGGCGACAACCAGTTTTAGACTCATTCGCTTGGCGGCTGAAATCACTTGGTAGTCCTGAGCGAAACCGCTAGGGCGTCGAGCGCAACGATGTCGCGAGCATTTGTGCTAAGTCGACTGCGGCACAGTTGAATCGCATCGAGCTTGCCAATGGTTTGCGCGGCCGTCGAGCGCTTGGCAACGTCTTCGATGCCGTTGCGCAGGTCTTCGTTCACGAGCGGGCTGCCGGTTGCGAGTTGAATCGTGAGCACGTCTCGATAAAGAGCGAGCAGGTCAACCATGATTCGATCGATACCGTCGCGAAGGCTGCGAGCCGCGCGACGCTTTTGCGATTCTTCGAGGTTCTTGATGTCGGTGCGCAGATTGGGTGGCACGTTGTCGCCATCCTGAACGCCCAAGGTCTCGAGCAGTTCGCGGCGCTCGCTCGCGTCGCGTTCCTCGGTGAGCGCATCGGCGTCTTTCTTGGCAACTTCGAGCCATTGAGCCGATGCATTTACCGCCGAGGTGACGGTGTTGATGTGCAGTGCAGCGAGCAGGCTCTCGCGGCGACGGCTGCGGGCATCGTTGCTGATTGCCAATCTGCGAGCCATACCGATGTGTGACTGCGACTCGGCAGCCACCTGCTGGGCAATCTTTGGGTCGACTCCATCGCGCTCGACAAGCAGCTTGGCGACCTCGCTGACCGAGGGCACCTTGAGACCGACGCGACGAACGCGCGAACGAATCGTCGGCAGCATGTCGGCCTCGCTCGGCGCGCACAGCAACCAGATGGTGCCCGCCGGTGGCTCCTCGAGAGCCTTCAGTAGCACGTTCGATGAGCGCTCGGCCATGCGGTCGGCGTCTTCGATGATCATGATGCGGTACTTGCTCATGGTTCCACCGAACTGCGATTGCGAGACCAGCGCGCGCACCTCGTCGATACCGATGACAATCTTGTCGGTAGTCAAAACGGTGATGTCAGGATGCGTTCCCTTGGCCGCGAGCAGGCAGGAGTGGCAGGTTCCACAGCCCTCCTGCTCGCAAACGAGCGCCCGCGCAAAGGCGTGGGCCAAATTCGATCGACCCGAACCCGGTGGGCCGGTGAGCAACCAGGCGTGATGCACGCCCTCGGCTCGGTTGGCGACGGCAGCTTGCAGCTGACCGACGGCTTCGTTTTGGCCGAGCAACTCGGCCCAAACTCCCCCGATATTCGCCTCGATATATTGCATGGCTACCCTAGGAGCTGAACGACTCGGTCGCGGATCTGGGACTGCATGGCCTCGGGGGGCTGGTTTGCGTCAATGACCAACCAGCGCGATGGCTCGGCAGCAGCCATCGCCAAGAATGCTTGACGAACTGCCTCAAAGAATTCGACCTTTTCACGCTCTAGTCGATCAGGCTCGGTGCCCGTGTTTGCTCGACGAGCGAGTGCCTGCTCAGCAGGCAAGTCGAGCAGGATGGTCAACTGCGGCAACAGGTCTTGCACGGCAAACATCGAGATAGCGCGCACCTCGGCGGCATCTAGAGCCCGGCCGGCGCCCTGGTAGGCGACCGATGAGTCTAGGTAGCGGTCAGAGATGACGACATCGCCACGTTCAAGCGCCGGACGCACCTTGGTCGCAACGTGGTGTGCTCGGTCGGCCGCGTAAAGCAGGGCCTCGGCGCGTGGAGCAACGTCGCCTCTGCGGTGCAGCAGCAGGTGGCGAATTTCTTGGCCGAGTTCGGTTCCGCCCGGTTCTAGAGTGCGAACTACCTCGCGACCGTTCGCAGCCAGAAAGTCGGCGAGCATGCCGATCTGAGTCGACTTGCCGACGCCGTCGATGCCCTCAACCGAGATGAACAGCCCGGCCACGGCTACTTGCTCTTTCGGGTTGCCCCGCGCTTGACTACGCGACCGGCAACCTTGCCACCCTTAGTGGCTTTAGGTGGAGCCTGACCAGGTTCGACGCCCAACTTTTCGCGACGAATCGCAAGCAGCTCGAAGGCGCGGTCGGCGCTCATCTCATCCAGCGGGTCTTCCTTCGGCACGGTCGCGTTGATCACGCCGTCAGTTACGTAGTTTCCGAACTGTCCGGTCTTGGCAACAACGGCCAAGCCGCTAGCTGGGTCTTCACCGAACTCGCGAAGTGGGGTGTTCGCTGTGCGGCGAGCGCCATACTTCGGCTGGGCAAACAACTCGAGAGCTCCGGCAAGGTCGATGCTGAGAATCTGGTTCTCGTCGTCCAGCTTTCGCGAATCCTTGCCCTTGCTCAGGTATGGACCGAACTTACCGTTTTGAGCAAGGATCAGTTCACCGGTGGCCGGGTCAGCACCAACTTCGCGCGGCAGCGAAAGCAGTTCGACCGCTTGCTCGAGGCTGAGGGTGGCCGCATCCATGGTCTTGAAAAGCGACGCGGTCTTCGGCTTTGCGGCATTCGGGTCATCGAGATACACGTATGGACCGTAGCGGCCATCCTTGAAGACGATGTCGAATCCGGTGGCTGGGTCTGCACCGATAACGCGGTCGACGGCGACCGGCGCGTTGATCAGCTCTACGGCCTTGTCGTAGGTCAGCTCGTCTGGCGCCAGACCCTCAGGAATGTTGACGATGCGGCGACCGTTCTCATCGAATCCATCGACGCCCGGCGTGCCGGCAACCTCTAGGTATGGGCCGTACTTTCCTGTGCGAAGGGTGACATCGTCGCTGATGCGAATCGAGTTGATGGCACGCGGGTCGCTGTCGCCGAGGTTCAGCACGGTCGGTTCGAGTCCGACCTGACCTTCACCACCGAAGAAGAAGTCCTTGAGCCACTTGTTGCCGTCGAGCTTGCCGTCGGCAATTTGGTCGAGGTCCTCTTCCATTTGTGCGGTGAAGTCGTAATCGATCAGGCTGCCAAAGTTCTCTTCGAGGAAGCGGGTGACGGTGAACGCAATCCACTCCGGCACGAGTGCCTGGCCACGCTTTGAAACGTAACCCTTACCGATGATGGTCGAGATGATGCTGGCGTAGGTCGAAGGTCGGCCGATGCCGTCCTCTTCTAGGGCCTTGACCAAAGAAGCGTCGGTGTAGCGCGGCGGCGGAGTTGTCGAGTGCTTTTTGGCGTTCACCTCGACGAGGGTCAACGACTGACCGACCTCTAGCGTCGGCAACTTCTTCTCGTCGTCGTCCTGGTCTTCGGCGTTGCGCTGCTCGTCGCGCCCTTCCTCATAGGCTGCCATGAAGCCTCGGAAGGTGACGATGGTGCCCGATGCGGTGAACTCGGCCTTGCGACCACCCTCGAGACCTGTCACTTCGATGCGAACCGTCGTCGTCGACACCTTCGCGTCGAGCATCTGCGATGCCACGGTGCGCTTCCAGATCAGGTCATAAAGTTCGTATGCCCGGCCGTGCAGCACGCTGGCCAATTCGCTCGGACGACGGAATACCTCACCGGCAGGGCGGATAGCTTCGTGTGCCTCTTGAGCGTTTTTGTTCTTGCCCTGATACACGCGTGGTGCGTCTGAAACCAGCTCGGCGCCGAACATCTCGCTGGCCTGCTTGCGTGCAGCGTTGATCGCCTGACCCGAAAGGGTTGGCGAGTCGGTGCGCATGTAGGTGATGTAACCGTCCTGGTACAGCGACTGTGCCGTATCCATGGTCTGCTTTGCCGACATTCGCAGCTTGCGCGATGCCTCCTGCTGAAGCGTCGAGGTTGTGAATGGCGCAGCCGGGCGACGTGTGCTCGGCTTTGCTTCGACCGAGCTGACCTTGATGCTCACGCCAGGCTTGCCGGCAGCCTCGGCGAGCGCCTCAGCGGCAGCGGCATCCAGTAGCAGCACATCAGCAATCAACTTGCCGTTGTCGTCAAAGCTCTCGCCGGTTGCGATGCGCTTGGCGTCGACCGTAAGCAGCTTCGCTTCGAAATTTGGTTCGCCGGCTACGCCTGGGCTAAAGGTTGCCTTGACGTCGCTGTATTCGGCGGTGACGAAGGCCATGCGCTCACGTTCACGCTCAACGATTAGGCGGGTTGCCGGTGACTGCACGCGGCCCGCACTCAGGCCGCGGTTGACCTTGCGCCAAAGGACTGGGCTTATTGCATAGCCGAACAGACGGTCTACGATTCGACGGGTCTCCTGGGCCGAGACGAGGTCCTGGTCGATTTCTCGGGTGTTCTCGAGGGCGGCCTGGATGGCCTCCTTGGTGATCTCGTGGAACACCATTCGTTTGACCGGAACCTTTGGCTTGAGCAGTTGCAACAGGTGCCAGGCGATGGCCTCGCCCTCGCGGTCTTCATCGGTAGCCAGATATAGCTCATCGGCCGAAGCCAGAGCCTTCTTCAAGTCGGAAACGGTCTTTGACTTGCCAGCCTGGATCGAATACATCGGCGCAAAGTTGTTCTCGACATCGACCGCATACTGCTTTATGTATGCGTTCTTGCGCGCCTCAGTAGGAACGTCGCTCGGCTCGCTCAGATCGCGGATGTGACCGACCGAGGCCAATACCTCGAAGTCGCCGCCAAGGTATTTGCCAATCGTCTTGGCCTTTGCAGGCGACTCAACGATGACCAGCTTTCGGCTGTTTGCCAATTGCTCTCCTTTATATGTGTTTCTGAGGGCGAGTCAGGATCCGGCGTGCGCCCTTGCGTTGATGACTATACCCATACGTACTGTCGAAAGCGCAATCCATGCCTCGCTGTTGAGAATACGACACGTGTCAAGTTGCACCCCAAATCGATCTGCAGCCCGCGAAGCCAGCTCGCAGGGGAAACCGGTTACCAAACCGCGTTGTGAGTCTTCGGCCAGCAGGGCAATCTGTTCGGCGCTGCTCTGCAGCCGCACCTGTTCGACCAGCACCTCGCCAATAACGGCGGCACCCAGAGTGAGGGCCGTCATTGAGCCGAGCAGGCCCAGGCTCAGAGCGACCCCGCTCAAGAACCAAGACCTTTGGAACAAGATGTTTCGCCGAGCGCAATCGCTTTATTGAGCACCGGGATGCGCAATTCGCGCCGAGCCTGAACACACCTCAGGCTTGCCGTGCCGGTGGCTTCGACGACCGTGATCCCCGCGGGTGGCACAAAACCCTCGCCGATCGCCGACGCCCGAGCAGCCTGACTGGCCACGACCGCAAGCTCAATGCGCTGCAACTGACCGGACGTCACCGAAGCGAGTATGGCAATCAACATCGTGACGACAGGCAGCGCGACGGCAAGTTCTGCGGCCACCGCTCCAAGTTCGGAATGCCAATCGCACCCAAATTTACAGCGACTGCCGCCCTTCTTATTCCGTCGTAGCATTCGGATTCGTAAACGTGAGCGCGCTCTTGACTAGGTCAAAAAGCACGGCGCGAATTTCGTCGCTGCGCATAATCACCACGAGTAACCCTGCGAATCCGACAGCCGCCATGGTGGCGATTGCGTACTCGGCCGTGGCAGCTCCGGTTTCCGACTTCAAGTCGATTCTTGTCATTCGTTCCTTCTTTCTTCTGCCCCCAAACTTTCGGACGACTATCCCCGCCACTCGCACTTTTAGGCTCGTTCTCGCTAGCCACGCGACATCATCCCGATCGCGACGGGCAACACCCCGATGAGAACGAATGCCGGAAGAACAACCAGCCCAAGAGGAATCATCAACTGCACCGAGAGGCGCTCTATCGCGGTTATTTGTTGCGCTCGTTGGCTTGCCCGGTGGGCCGAAGCCGTCGCCAGCAACAGGGATCTAAGGCGAACGCCATTCACAAATGCGAAGTCGATCAAACGCTTGGCTTCTGCGAACTGCCACGTCGAGGCGACCGAAACCGAGTGAGTCGCCGCTAACTCGAAGCACTCCTTCGTTGAAAGCCCGGAACGAAGGGTGTCGGCAAAAAGATCGAACAGTTCGGCGTCGTCGATGTCATTCGGTTGGCGCTTTTCGACCATGCGCTTCATCGCAAACCAGCCGATCGCCAGCAACAGGCCGCCCGCTCCGAGAGAAGCCTGAGCCAAGCCATTGCCAGCTAGGGTTTCAAGCGGACGCAGCCCGGCCAGCTGTGCCACGCCAAGAGAAAGCAGGGGCAACCACAGCATCAGCCTGGCGGTTGCCTTAGGTGCAGCGAATGCACTCTCAATCTCGCGGGCTAGTTCAGTTCGTTGCTCGGCGCGGACTGCCATTCCCGACAGGGTTTCCACCAAAGGCAGACCCAGCTCGATCGAATAATCAATCCGGCGCTGCAACGCGTCTCTTTCGTCTTGGGGCAATTCCGCAAACACCGGTTTCAATTGCTCAACTGCCCGCGCGGTAGGCAAACCGGCCTCTAGCAGGGAACTGAGTTCGCGCAGAGCCATTGCCGACCTCATAGCGATACCGCTTCAACAATCAACCTGCCGCGATCGCTAAGGACGAACCGCCCCACACCAACCACTCGCCTGATGCCCCCAATCAGGTCGAGTTGAATTACCCAATCGAATGCCGATGCAGCCAGTGCATCCAGCTCGGCAAACCCGAGGCCGCATCCGGCTGCAATACCGCGCATTCGATTTGGGACGGCCTCGAGATTGTTGGCGTGAATCGTTGCACCCGCACCCTGGTGCCCGGAGTTCATCGCCTGGAGCAGCACCAGCAACTCGTTCGCGCGCAGCTCACCCACCACTAAACGATCGGGTCGCATGCGCAGGGCCTCAACCAGCAAACGATCCATGGTTATCTCGCCAGCGCCTTCACTGTTTGCCCGACGAGTTAGAAGCTCTACGGCGACCCCGCCAAGTCGCAGTTCTGGGATGTCTTCGATAGTCATGATGCGCTCCGCGCCAGCATGGCCGAGCATCGCGCGCAGCAGGCTGGTCTTGCCCGAGCCGGTCGGACCGGAAATCAGAAAGTTGTGCCGCTGCTCGATCAGTTGTTTTAGCGCAGCACCGACACGTTCATCGAACATCCCCAAGCCTTGTAAAGCATCTAATGCAGGTGGGCGTTGGCCGAGGTTGCGTATGGATACCTGAGTCTGCTTGGAACAGTCCGATTTGAGCGCCGCATGCACACGGAAATCACCCAAAACGACATCGGCAAAAGGATGGGCTACATCGAGTTGGCGACCACCCGCGGCGATGAGCTGAACGGCGATTCGATCCGCTTCGCGTTCGTCTACATACGGGTTTGACCGGGTCTCGAGTCGCCCGTCACGCACCACCTGGCAGACCCCAGCGCCGGATAGCAGTAGGTCTGTCACGCCTGCTTCGACCAGCAGCGCGCTTAGACCGACGGGGAAGGCGATTGGCAACATGCGAAAAATCTGGCATGGCCACAAGGATATTTTCGGGTGCTGAGCGAATCGGTGGATAACTCTCGCTCAGCTGGTTTTCTGCCCGCAAGGCGTGCCGACAAATGATGCCCGGTTAAATTAGGGGGCCCCAGGTTCTGGGGGGAGATCCTGGGGCCGGGCGGCACCAATTGGGGGGAATTAGGTGCCGCAGGTCAGACAAAGCTGACTCAGTAATAGTAAACGATTTGTAACGAAATACATTCCCAGCACCTACGTAATTTCGTTGAAATTAAGGGTTTTCCCAAGAAATATCGCCATATTTGCGCCAATTACCCCCGTTCGACCACCTCAAAGACCGCGACTTGCCCCAAAACACGCGGTTTTCCGCGCGAGCCAATCCAGAAATTCGTTCGGTTTTTTGTGGCAGTATTACCAAAGGTTCGTAGCCCAATTTGGAGGACAATGATGTCAGCCGATCACGAGATCGACAATCTTCTGCACGAAGAGCGCCACTTCGCGCCTAACGCAGAATTCAGCAAGAACGCGATTGCTCAGGCTTCGCTATATGAAGAAGCGAAGACCGACCGTCTCGGCTTCTGGGCGAAGCAGGCCAAGAACCTGCACTGGCACAAGCCATTCACCCAGGTGCTCGACTGGAGCAACGCACCATTCGCCAAGTGGTTCCACGATGGCGAGCTGAACATCAGCTACAACTGCCTCGACCGCCACGTTGAGGCTGGCAACGGCGACCGCGTCGCGATCTACTTCGAGGGTGAGCCAGGCGACAGCCGCGAGATCACCTATGCCGAGCTGACCCGCGAGGTCAAGAAGGCCGCAAACGTTCTGACCCAGATGGGCGTCAAAGCCGGCGACCGCGTAGCAATTTACCTGCCGATGATTCCTGAGGCCGTAATCGCAATGCAGGCAGTGGCCCGCATTGGCGCCGTGCACTCGGTGGTCTTCGGTGGCTTCAGCGCCGACTCGCTCTCGAGCCGCATCGACGACGCCCAGGCCAAGGTGGTCATCACCGCCGACGGCGGATACCGCAAGGGCAAGGCCAGCGCGCTCAAGCCTGCCGTCGACGAGGCCCTCGCCGGCGACAAGTGCCCATCGGTTCAGAACGTTCTTGTCGTGCGCCGCACCAACCAAGACGTCGCATGGACCGAGGGTCGCGACATCGACTGGAACCTCGCACTAGCAGAGGCAAGCGACGAGCACGAGGCCAAGCCGTTCAACGCCGAGCACCCGCTGTTCATCCTTTACACCTCGGGCACCACCGGCAAGCCAAAGGGCATCCTGCACACCAGCGGTGGCTACCTGACTCAGGCCAGCTACACCCACCGCAACGTGTTCGACCTGCACCCAGAGAACGACATCTACTGGTGCACCGCCGACGTGGGCTGGATCACCGGCCACTCATACGTGGCATACGGCCCACTGGCCAACGGTGCGAGCCAGGTCATCTACGAGGGCACGCCAGACGCGCCTGACTGGGGCCGCTGGTGGAGCATCGTGCAGAAGTATGGCGTGACCATTCTTTACACCGCGCCAACCGCGATTCGCTCGTTCATGAAGATGGGCAGCTCGATTCCTGGCCAGTACAACCTGGGCACCATTCGCGTGCTCGGTTCGGTTGGCGAGCCAATCAACCCAGAAGCATGGATGTGGTACCGCAAGGTCATCGGTGGCGGCCACGCCCCGATTGTCGACACCTGGTGGCAGACCGAGACCGGCGCCATCATGGTCTCACCTCTTCCTGGCGTCACCACCCTTAAGCCGGGTTCGGCACAGGTTCCGCTGCCGGGCATCGAGGCCAAGATTCTCGACGACGAAGGTAACGAGCTGGGCAACGGCCACGCCGGTCTGCTCGTGCTGACCGAGCCATGGCCTTCGATGCTTCGCGGCATCTGGGGCGATCCTGAGCGTTTCAAGGAGACCTACTGGTCACGCTTTGAGGGCATGTACTTCGCTGGCGACGGCGCCAAGTGGGACGAAGAGGGCGACCTCTGGCTGCTTGGACGCGTCGACGACGTCATGAACGTCTCGGGCCACCGCCTGTCGACCGCCGAGATCGAATCGGCTCTCGTTTCACACCCGTACGTTGCGGAAGCCGCCGTGGTTGGCGCCAAGGACGAGACCACCGGTCAGGCAGTCGTCGCTTTCGTGATCCTGCGACAGAGCCAGGTTGAAGCCGCAGGCGATGCCGAGCACGTCAGCAAGTTGCTTCGCGACCACGTTGCCAAGGAGATTGGTCCGATCGCCAAGCCACGCACCATCATGGTTGTGGCCGAGCTGCCAAAGACTCGTTCGGGCAAGATCATGCGACGCCTGCTTCGCGACGTTGCCGAAGATCGCCCGATTGGCGATGTCACCACCCTGGCTGACACCTCGGTCATGGACATCATCAGCGGCAAGGTCGCGGCGGGAGCCCAGGACTAGCTCCTGCCCCACCCAAAGACACGAAACCCGCCCGGTTCTCTCTCCGGGCGGGTTTTGCTTTAAGTAACTGAGCGGCGCTTAGGCGAACTCGACGATCAGTTCGACCTCGACGACCGAGTCGAGCGGCAGAACCGGAACGCCAACGGCCGAGCGGGCGTGAACGCCGACATCGCCGAAGACCTCGACGAGGAACTCGCTGGCGCCGTTGATGACGCCAGGCTGGCCCGTGAACTCGGGAACCGATGCCACAAAACCAACAACCTTGACCACGCGGGTCACGCGGTCGAGGTCGCCGATGGCGAGCTTGATCGCGGCGAGCGCGTTGAGCGCCGACTGACGGGCCAGATCCTTGGCGACGGCAGGGTCAACCAGACCGGCGGCCTCGCCAACCTTGCCGGCAACTGGCAGTACGCCATCGACGAAAGGCAGCTGGCCGGCAGTGAAGACCAGGTTGCCGGTCACCGCGAACGGGGCATAGGCCGCAACCGGCTTGGCAACCGCAGGTAGCGGGTGGCCCAGCTCGACTAGGCGGGCTTCGATGCGCGACATTACGCGACCGGGCGCTTCAGGAAGGCGATGAGTCCGCCCTGTGGTCCGGTGGTGATTGAAACTAGCTCCCAGCCATCGACACCCCAGTTGTTGAGGATCTGGGTCTCTTTGTGCAGCAGCAGCGGCGTGGTGGCGTATTCCCACTTGGTCATTGTCTGATTCCTCTCAGAAATCTTGGGTAACCTTGATTTTATGTCTCGTTCGAACGGTAAATCTTCGAGCCTGCTCAAGCAGCTGTCAAAGCTTTTTGGGCTCAGTGCTTTAGCCGGCGTCTTGGCTCTGGCACTATTGGCTCCCACCACCATAATCGGTGGATTTGCCGCATCCGCTGGTATTTCGGTATTTGACGCGCTGCCCGACTACATCAAGCCGGTCAACGCGTCGCAGGCTTCGACCGTATACGGAACGAAGGATGGCC
>JACCDI010424943.1_pt1 | contig 32535 bp, 21 predicted proteins | sample 7442791 | NCBI WGS metagenome assembly JACCDI01 (sample SAMN15323434, study PRJNA562643) | freshwater metagenome | isolation source: river surface water | place: USA:Blue River Watershed | collected 2017-08-15
TACTTCTGTATCAGAAAATTGTATTTAAAGTAATTTCTTTCCTTTTAATATAGTCAAAAAAGTGTGCATTTTCAAACTAATTCCCTATTTTTGCACCCTTTTAATAAGGACATCAAATTAATTATGAACATGAACATCTTATATCTGATCCCAGCACTGGGTGTGGTTGGATTACTGGTAATGGCTGTTAAATCAGCCTGGGTGAACAAACAGGAAACAGGCGACGAAAACATGAATCGTCTGGCTGGATACATTGCCAATGGTGCAATGGCCTTCCTGAAGGCTGAATGGAAAGTACTTGGCTACTTTGCTGTAATCGCTGCCATATTATTGGCATGGAGCGGCACTTTAGTAAAAGATTCCAGTCCCTTAATCGCTATTGCCTTCTTAATCGGTGCTGTATTATCTGCACTGGCTGGTTACATCGGTATGAAAGTAGCTACAAAAGCTAACGTTCGTACAACACAGGCTGCAAGAACCAGTTTATCTAAAGCGCTTAAAGTATCATTCACTGGTGGAACAGTAATGGGTTTAGGTGTGGCTGGTTTAGCTGTAGTAGGTTTAGGTTCTTTGTTCATTGTATTTTACAACTTCTTTGTTGACCCAATCACTAAAGATGGTATGGCAAAAGCAATCGAAGTACTTGCCGGTTTCTCTTTAGGTGCTGAATCAATCGCTTTATTCGCCCGTGTTGGTGGTGGTATTTATACTAAAGCTGCTGACGTTGGTGCCGACTTAGTAGGTAAAGTAGAAGCAGGTATTCCTGAAGACGACGTTAGAAACCCTGCTACAATCGCCGATAACGTTGGTGATAACGTAGGTGACGTTGCAGGTATGGGTGCCGACTTATTTGGATCATATGTTGCGACCATCCTTGCAACCATGGTATTAGGTCAAGAAATTATTGTTGCCGACCAGTTCAATGGTTTATCTCCAATCATCCTACCAATGCTAATTGCAGGCTTAGGTTTAATTTTCTCAATCGTTGGTACTTTATTCGTTAGAATTGGTAAAGACACTGATTCAGTTCAGAAAGCCCTTAACATGGGTAACTGGTCTTCGATTATATTAACAGCTATCGCTTCTTATTTCCTTGTTAACTTTTTAATCCCAGCTAACACTACTCTAAACTTAAGAGGTTTTGAATTTACCAGAGAAGGTATCTTCATGGCGATCATCATTGGTTTAATTGTAGGTGCATTAATGAGTATCGTTACCGAATACTACACTGCTATGGGAAAACGTCCTGTTAACTCTATCATTGAAAAATCAGGTACTGGACACGCTACTAACATCATCGGTGGTTTATCAGTAGGTATGGAATCAACTGTTATTCCAATCCTTGTTCTGGCTGCTGGTATTGTTACTTCTTATTCTGCTGCTGGTTTATACGGTGTTGCGATTGCTGCTGCCGGTATGATGGCTACAACTGCTATGCAATTAGCTATTGATGCATTCGGACCAATTGCTGATAATGCAGGTGGTATCGCTGAAATGAGTCAGTTACCACCAGAAGTTAGAGAAAGAACAGACAATCTGGATGCTGTTGGTAATACTACTGCCGCAACTGGTAAAGGTTTCGCTATCGCTTCAGCTGCTTTAACTTCATTGGCTTTATTCGCTGCCTTCGTAGGTGTTGCGGGTATTAACTCTATTGATATTTACAAAGCTCCAGTTCTTGCTGCTTTATTCGTGGGTGGTATGATTCCATTCATTTTCTCTTCATTAGCAATCGCTGCTGTTGGTCGTGCTGCCATGGATATGGTAAACGAAGTTAGAAGACAGTTCAGAGAAATTCCAGGCATCATGGAATACAAAGCTCAACCTGAATACGAAAAATGTGTTGCCATCTCTACTAAAGCGTCTATCAGAGAAATGTTAGCTCCAGGTGCTATCGCTCTATTAGTTCCGGTTCTTGTTGGTTTTGGTTTCAAAGGCATGTTTGCCGATACTACATCTGCTGAAATCCTTGGTGGTTTGTTAGCTGGTGTTACCGTTTCTGGTGTATTAATGGGTATCTTCCAAAACAACGCCGGTGGTGCATGGGACAATGCGAAAAAATCATTTGAAAAAGGCGCTGTTATCAATGGCGAAACTTTCTATAAAAAATCTGAGCCACATAAAGCTTCTGTAACTGGTGACACTGTGGGTGATCCATTTAAAGATACCTCTGGTCCTTCAATGAATATCCTTATCAAATTGATGAGTATCGTTTCTTTAGTTATTGCTCCTCATATCGCTGTTGGCGGTCATGGTACTGCCGAAGGTGACTGCTGCAAAAAAGACAAAGTGGAAATGCACGGCGAATGCGCTGGTCACGATATGGGTGGTAGCAAATGCGATATGTCTGTTTGTGCTACTATGACTAAAGCTCAGTGTGATTCTATGTGCACTGCTATGGGTTGCGATTCATCTGAAAGAGCACACTGCATGAGCATGTACAACGACAAAGGTGAATTCGTTGGTCAGTGTATGGAAAGCTGCGGTAAAAAATGTGTTACTAAAGAAGATTGCATGAAAAACTGCGGTGAATCTTGCGCTTCTCATCACAGCGATGCCAAAGCCTGCTGCAAAGACAAAGGCAATGCTTCAGCTTGCAAAGATGAGCATGCTGGTAAAGCTTGCGCTTCTGACCCATCAAAATGTGAAATGAAAGGTAAAGGCTGCTGCAAAGACGCTAAATAAAACCTTCTCTTACTATATTCAAAAAAAGCCCTCTGAACTCTCAGAGGGCTTTTTTTATTGACCATGGTCATACTTTTTACCTAACCCCGGTCAGTGATTCAGGCTGTGATCTATGGTATTTTTGCATCACTTCCATATGAGATTCTGCCTTCTACTCTCCTCTTTAATAATTGCCACAACTTCTATGGCAGTTGATAAGCTTCCCTGGAAGATTTCACAAATGGGTATTGGAATCAACACTGGCCTTAGTCATTTAAACACCCAGGCGCTTAACACATACAAACCTGCTAATGTTCGCAATTTCAAAAAAGACCAACTCTTAATTGGCGCTGAAGGTTTTGCTACCTTTGACCGATGTATGATTGGTTTTAGTGCCTGCTTAGCAAAAGGCGACAAAATTCAAAATGACACTTTCGATTATGCCTTATCTGGTGGTACCTTTACCTTTAACTGGGCATATAAATTGACTACCCCAAAACAATGGCTTTGCTTTCCTATGGCAAGTGCTGGTTTTAGTGCTTATGGTATCGGTATCGATCAGAAAATCCAGTCATACCAAACCGAAATGGTCACACAATCGCGTCGCAATTTACACATCAATAATGCCGGTATCGTTACCGATGTATCTATGAACGTTTATAGATTATTCAATTCCCAAATGCCTAACACCAATACAGACAAACGACAATTTGTACCAGGCATTGGCCTTAAACTGGGTTATATGTATGGCTTTAAGAATTCGAGTTGGACCTATACGGGTGGTAGTGTAACAGAAGGACCAAAATTTGGTATGCGTATGGTATATTTCAAAATCTGTATTGGTGGCATCAGTAAAACATCTTTAAAATAATGGATCAAGATTTTTTAGTGTCGCATAGCGAACGAAATCTGTTTTGGAAAGCCGCTACTGGCAAAGACCGTTTTCAGGTCATTCAAGACATTGAAGCCTGCGTTAGTCACTTTGGTTTTATCACTGAATTTAAACAATTTTCAGATCTTGATATGAATCTTTGCCTGGAGATTGAAACCCCTAAAATAAGCGATTTATTTCAAGCACTACAAAGTATCTTACATGTCGATGACCAAGGTAGCCAGCCAGACATGAACAAAGCTTCTCAAATCGTTTATCTGCATCTGAGTTTCTTAAAAGGCACTGGCAATCTTACAGTAGAAGTGCCAGCAGTACCTGGCTAGAATCATCGAATTAGATTGTCCAATAATATTGCTGTACTGACAGCCGCATTGAGCGATTCTGCACCACCAAATCTTGGAATAGTAAGATGTTCTTTAGCCGCTTCTATAATATCTGAATTAATTCCATGCCCTTCGTTCCCTATCACCAACATTCCTCGCTTAGGTAAATCTTTGCTGTGAATATTCTGACCATTAAGTACGGCCACCATCAGAGGTAAATTGAGCACTTCTGCGGAAGTGACGATATCAGCATATACCACATTCACCCTTAAAAAAGAACCCATTGTAGAATTGATACACTTAGGGTTATAGACATCAGTGCAGCCTTTAGAACACACTATATGTTTAATACCATACCAATCGGCTATGCGGATGATAGTGCCCAGATTTCCTGGATCCTGAATTTCATCTAGTGCGAGAATGATATTTTCACTACTGTTTAATGGCAATACTTCAGGAATATCAACCAGTGCCAAAGCTTTCTGAGGCGATTGATGAGAAGAAATTTGCTTAAGTTCATCGTAGCTAAGCTCTTCAACTTTTACCTTTTTAAAATTGATGTCTACCGAGTCGAGCCACTCTTTTAAAGCGTAAATTGAGACAACATTAAAACGGCTTTTCAACAATTCGGTAATACTTTTTTCACCCTCTACGATAAATTGGCTATATTTTTGTCTTTGTTTCTTATCCTGAAGACTTTTAATATATCGAACAGAGGCTTTACTAATCATGTTTTACGTGCATTGGTTGTGTTGGTATTGCTGGGCATGAGCGCCTGCAGGCCAACTAAATTAGTCCCCGAAGGTAAACACTTATTAGTTAAAAACAAACTCAAAACTACTGATACTGGCAACACCATCTTTAACAAACTACTTGGAAAAATAGATGATGATAAGGCTTTATATATTAAGCATAAACCTAATCGACGCATCTTATTTCTTGGTCGTTTCCATCTCGGACTATATAATCTTGGCTCGAATAAACGCCATCCTGAAAGAAGCGACAGCAACAAGTTCAGAACCTTCCTGAGAAACCGTGGCGAAGCTCCTGTTTTTATTGATACTCTTGAAATTGAAAAATCTAAACAAAACCTTAGAAACTACCTGTTTTCAAAGGGTTATTTTAATTGCGATATCACACATTCTGTTGCTTATACTAAAAAGAAAGCAACTGTAACTTATTATATCATTCCCTCAGCACCTTATACCATTAACACCATCACACTTTCTGCTGATGATGCTGAAATAGACCGCTTCTTAAATGAGAATCTAAAAGGTTCTTTACTTAAAAAAGGTGAAGTAATAGACATAGATCTGATAGCAAAAGAACGTACTCGATTAACCAATATTCTGAAGAACAATGGCTATTTCGATTTCACTAAAGACTATTTTGACTTTGAACTAGACACAGTCATTTCAAACCATACAGTCAATATCATCATGTCGGTCGCTAATAAATCTGATAATGAAAGATTTGTCAGGAAATTTATTCGCACAGTAAATGTCGTATACGAGAACGATTCTGAAACACATGTAGTCGCTCCGCCCATCAGATACCAGAACATCAATTTCTTTTTTAATGGTTTTCCAATGAAACCAACAGTCCTGGCAAAAAACATCACCATAAAAGAAGGTGATTTTTACCGATTAGAGGAAGTAGAAAAAACCTATGCTAAAATCAGTGAACTCCCAATCTTCAAATTTATTGATATCAGCTATTTCCAATCTGGGAAAGACTCAGCAGAGGGACTGGATGCCGTCATCACCTTAAAAACCAATTACAGGCAATCGTTTACTATTGAACCACAGGGAATTATTTCACAATTAAACCGTATCCAAAACATTAATTTGGGTAACTCATATGGTGTGGCCAATAGCTTAATATGGACACACCGAAATCTTTTCAAAAATGCGGAAGTATTTGAAATCAGTGCCAACACACGACTTGAATCTCAGTTATTCAGAGACACCAATAGCAATACACTTAAGTACTTTAATCCGGCTATACAACAAAGTTTAAATTTGCGTCTTAGTATCCCAAAATCTACTTTGTTATCTTTTACTGAACAATGGCGATACTTTAAACCCAGAGTAAAATCTATTAAAACCAACCTTAATCTATCCTTTCTATACGAATATAATCCAGATTATATCAGAAGAATTTTACCTCTCACCTATCAATATCAAATTCAAACTCGCCGTACTATCTGGTTTTTCAACTTGTTTGAAATGTCCTTTAGTAAAAACACTCTGAAAATCGGACTTGATAACCGGGCTGATAGCGCTTTTATTCAAAGATTGTTTGCCAATAACTTAATAACTGCCACAGGACTCAACTTGCTGTATTCTGACAAAAATACCTCACAAAGAAGAACGACTTTGTTTGTCCGTTATAACGTGATTGAATTTGGTGGCAACCTGCACAGAGGCGTTCGTTTATTGATGGACAATGTGCACAATCCTGACACCTCTTACAAGCTATTAAATGTTAATTACTACAACTACGCCAAATCAGAGATTGACGCCAGATGTAGCACTGTCATAGATGAAAATAATTCAACTGCGATTCGTGTCAACATCGGTGCTGCAGTGCCATATGGCAATCAGAAAGTAACACCATTTGATAAACTCTTTTTCATTGGTGGCGCGAATAGTTTGAGGGCCTGGCGACCAAGAACCATTGGTCCGGGTGCCTATTTCGAAAGTTCCAAAAATTTCAGGATTGACAGAGCTGGTGATTTAATTATTCAAGCCAATGCTGAATATAGATTTGATATCGTCAATAAAAAACTGGAAGGTGCAGTCTTCTTTGATGCAGGTAATGTTTGGGTCATCAGAGACGTCAACAATGTCGATCCTTTGAAATTATTTAAATTCAAAACCTTTGCCAGCGAAATAGCTGCCAATACGGGTGTGGGAATGCGTTTTGACTTCCAGTTTTTCTTATTCCGACTCGACTGGGGTATGCAGATTCATAATCCTGAAAAACCAATTGGTCAAACCTGGGTTATTAAAGATTTCGCCAGAAACAAGTACTTTACCAAGTACTCTATTTTAAATTTTGGTATTGGATATCCATTCTGAAAATTTCTTTTGCAAATACTTAAAAAATCCTATATTTGCACTCCTCAAAATACGGTGGTCATAGCTCAGTTGGTTAGAGCATCAGTTTGTGGTTCTGAGGGCCGTGGGTTCGAATCCCATTGATCACCCCAAAAAAAAAGACAGTATTGCTACTGTCTTTTTTTGTTTAATATCTTTGCTATTATTTTTCGCATGTTTCTTTAAGCATTCCTAATCCTTTATCAAACATGTCGTTCATACCTTTCTCTGCAAACATGGCTCCGAAAAGATTGAATGGATAATCAAGATGCATGTCCAAAGCCCAGGTTGCTTTGCTTTTTGTTGAGTCACCGTCAATTGCCATATAAGTTTTTGCTTTGCCTTTTCCGTCAAAATCCAGCTCCGAATCTACTCTTTGTCCAGGCATTACTGCAGTAATGGTCTGACTGCCATTTCCAACGTCATCGTGGTTACTAGTCCACGACATCTTTGCTCCCACTTCTCCATCTGTTCCAGAAATAACAACTTTCATTGCTGGGTCGATTTTTTTCCATTGTGACCATTTTTCATGGTTCTCAAACAAGACAACATTTTGCCAGACTGATTCTCTGGATGCATTGATGTCAATTGATTTTTCGAAATGGAAATCCTTTTTAATAAAGGCTGCCGAAACGAGTCCCATTACTACAACAATGAGCAATACCAGACCCAAGATTTTGATGATTTTCATGATTGATATAGAATAAAAGAGTTAGGCAAATGAAATATTTAATTTCAACAAAAACAAGAAAATAATTTATCACATGATTTCAGTATCCTGAAATACAGCAACTTACAACACTACTAAAAATAGAATAGTGACTTATTTTTTTCTTGAAATTGCTTTTTCAGCAGCAGCAACAACATCCACAACATCTAAATGGTATTTAGCCATCAGTTGGTCTGGTGTTCCACTTTCTCCAAAAGTATCATTAACTCCAACAAACTCCATCGGAGTTGGAAGATTACGAGAAAGTAATTGAGCAATGCTATCACCTAAACCACCATTGTACATATGCTCTTCTGCGCTTACAACACAACCTGTTTTTCTGGCTGAATTGAGCACAGCTGCCTCATCCAGAGGTTTAATGGTATGGATATTAATTACTTCAGCAGATATACCTTTTTCGCTGAGCGCCTGAGCTGCCTGAATACTTTTCCATACAAGATGCCCAGTACAGAAAATAGACACGTCTGCACCCTCGTATATTGTAACCGCTTTGCCAATTTCAAACACCTGATCAGGTGCTGTGAAGATCGGCACTTTTGGACGACCAAAACGCAGGTAACACGGACCCTCGTAATTGGCGATAGCAATAGTGGCCGCTTTAGTCTGGTTATAATCGCATGGATTGATAACCACCATACCTGGTAACATTTTCATCAAACCAATATCTTCTAAGATCTGGTGGGTAGCACCATCCTCACCAAGGGTTACACCGGCATGAGAAGCACATATTTTAACATTTTTACCACTGTAGGCAATACTTTGACGAATCTGATCGTATACGCGACCAGTACTGAAGTTAGCGAAAGTACCGGTAAATGGAATTTTGCCAGCGGTAGCTAAACCAGCTGCAACACCCATCATATTGGCTTCAGCAATTCCCATTTGAAAAAATCTTTCAGGAAAAGCTTTCTTGAAGGCATCCATTTTTAAAGATCCGGTTAAATCGGCGCACAAGGCTACTACACGGTCATTTTGCTGACCTGCTTCTAACAATCCTGCTCCGAATCCTGATCTTGTGTCGTTACTTCCTAATATGGCTATTTCTTGCATGTATTAAATATTAATTTCTGTTGTATTGGCTGATGTGATTGTGAATTCTTTTTCAAAGGTATAAATAGTTCTGGTTTCAGCCTTACTTCTGCCAGCCACAATATATTTACCCGGCTGCATGATAATTGTCTGATAGAAGGCATCACTGACATCAGCGACCCATTCCATTTTTCCATTTTGTATTCTATAAATTGCACAAACCAAGTCTCTGCTTTTATTGATTTGCAATCTTCCTGGCTGTGGAATTGTTATATTACTTGTTTCGTTTTGAGACACTACTAAACTATCGTAATACAACCTTGGCACTGTTAAAATTTCCAAATCATACGCACCGGTGATATACCTTTTAGTCGTGTTAAAGGTTTGAACATTGATGGTTTTATGTTTTCCATGTTGAGTGATAATCGCTTTAAGATCGGCATAATTGGTTTTACCTGTACAATTGAAAGCAATATTACCCTGAGGCACATCAATTGGAACCACATTGTGTTTACCTACAATTAATTCTACATTTTTTACTTCTACCGGAGGCATAGTATGTACTGTGATATCGTACTTTCTAAGAGGATCTAAGAAGAGTGTATCAGGCACAGCGCGACCATTCATGGTATGTTCAAAGTTGTAAAGAAGTTTCTTGGTTGCGGCATCGTAAATCGTCATCAGCACATTGGTTTCAACTGGACGAAGTTGTTTATCCAAAAGATTAATCTGGCAGCTTGTCGCATTCATTGCCTGAGAAACAACGACACCGACAACTGTTTCCATTTCTTTTTCTGTGTTGGCATCATAATAGGTACCAGCACAATCGAATTTCAATTTAAATTGTTCTGAAGAGCCTAAACCGATGATAAAAGGTTTGAGAAAAATACCTTTTTTCTGAAGAGCTTGCGAGATCGCACAAGGGTCTCCAGTGCATTCTTCAAGACCATCAGTAATAATGATTACAAGATTTCTTACACCTTTATCTGCCGGAAAGTCTTTTTCGCATTCCTGAAGAGAGTAGGCTATTGGCGTCCAACCTTTCGGCACCAGACTGTTAACCTTTTTCTTCATTATCACGATATTATTTGGTGCAAATGGCACCTCTAATCGCGAATCCTTACAGTCTTTCAGGTCAGCAGTTTTCTGATGTCCATATACACGTAAAGCTATTTCAACATTTTTGAAAGACGCTAAAGAGTCGATGAGTTTATTGGCCATTTTCTTGGCCACTTGAATACGGGTTGATTTCTCAATTGGCGTTGTCATACTACCAGAAGCATCAAAAATGATGAGGATTCTGGTTTTAGCAGGAGATTTTGCCGGCGTTTGTGCCAGTGCTAATACAGTAAGTAAAAGCAGGCATAGAGATAACAGATATTTCATATTACTGACAAACGCTTTTTTCATGGCAAAATTATTAGTAATCGCCCAGCGTTTCAGGTAGCTGATTCAAAGCACGTGCCAATTGCTCGTCGTTTGGAGGAATACCGTGCCATTCGTGACTACCCATCATGAAATCTACACCTGCACCCATCTCTGTGTTCATTAGGATAACAATTGGTTTTCCATCAGATCTTAGCGCTTTTGCTTTGATATTGGTATCAAGAATATCTTGCATGTCATTGCCGTTCATTTCAAGCACATTCCAGTTGAATGCTTCAAATTTATTCCTGAGCTGATCAAAGCTCATAATTTCGATGACATTACCATCAATTTGTTGTTTGTTATAATCGACTGCAACGATGAGGTTGTCAAGTTTCTGGTGACCAGCATACATGATAGCTTCCCAGTTCTGACCTTCCTGAAGTTCACCATCACCCATATTGACATATACAATATGCTGATCGCCATCCATCTTTTTAGCCAATGCCATACCTGCAGCAACAGACATACCCTGTCCAAGAGAACCAGTAGCGATTCTCACACCTGGCAATCCTTCGTGTGTAGTAGGGTGACCTTGTAATCTTGAATTAAGTTTTCTGAAAGTTGCTAATTCTTTCACATCAAAATAACCACTTCTGGCCAGAACGCTGTAGAAAACAGGACTGATATGACCGTTTGACAGAACAAACAAATCCTCGTTTTTACCTTCTTGAGTAAAACCTGCAGGATTGTGTTCCATGATTTGAAAATAAAGAGCTGTAAGATAATCGGCACAACCCAGAGAACCTCCCGGGTGACCGCTTTGAACAGCATGAACCATTCTAACAATATCGCGTCTAACCTGTGAGGCGATTTGTTGTAATTCAGAAGTACTTGGCATGTAATTTAAGTTGTTGCAAAAATGCTGATTTTATCGCGAATAAAAAACCTTAAAAGGCATTATTTATAAACGATTAATAAACGATTAAATTAAATGAAAATCGTCTCTGTCTCTCAAGACTGGGAATTGATCACGGTAATTGACTAATGGTGCTTTTCCCAAATAAAACTGATAGTTTTTATCTTCATTTGAAAAACCAATTTCTTCACCCATAAAATTGACGATACAAGAATTTCCGGCATGTTTCACACCATTGCCATCCTCTCCTATTCTGTTGCAGGCAATCAGATAACATTGATTCTCTATTGCCCTGGCTTTTAAAAGTTGTTGCCATGCATAATTGCGAACCTCTGGCCAGTTGGCAACATAAATTAGCAAGTCGTATTCTTCTGTATTGCGACTAAAAACAGGAAACCTTAAATCGTAACATATTAAAGGACAAATTTTCCATCCCTTATACTCTACAATCAATCTATCTCTGCCGGCTGTGTAATGTCTTGACTCATCGCCCGGGGTAAACAAATGTCTCTTATGATAATAATGAACCTTTCCTTCAGGTTCTACAAAAGCCAAAGTGTTGTAATATTTTCCTGTTTCAGGAAGATAATTCATGTAACTTCCTACAATTGCCGCCTGTTTCTCTCTGGCCATTTCCAACATCCAGTTTAGGGTTAGCTCTGCACTTTCGGCACCCAACTGCTTGGTTGACATGCTAAATCCAGTGCTAAACATTTCTGGCAAAATGATTACATCCGTTTGCTCAACGTTCTCAAGTTTCAATGTAAAGTGCGCCAGATTGGCTTTTATATCTTCCCAGTACAAATGTGTTTGTACAACAGTAAAATTTAAATTTTGCATAGTATATCCAGAGCTCTGTTTAATGTATCATCTGTCTTTGCAAAACAAAATCTCAAAACTTTATTATCGGTTTTACGCTTATAAAACGAGGAAAATGGAATAGATGCAATACCTTTCTCTATGGTTAAATATCTGGCCATTTCCTGATCTGACAAATGAGAATTCTCTAACTTTTCGTATATCACAGACTGAAAATAACTGCCATTGCAATTGATGAGTTTAAAGGATGACCCTTTCAAGCCTTTTCTGAACAAATCTCTTTTCTCCTGATAAAACGCTCCAAGTTCTAAATACATCTCCTTTTGGTTTAGTATTTCAGCATAGGCGTGCTGAACAGGCGTGTTGGCAGCAAATGCCATGAACTGATAGGCTTTCCTGATCTGAGTTGTTATATTCTCGGGCGCTAAAACATAGCCCATTTTCCAACCAGTGGTGTGGTAAGTTTTCCCGAATGAAGAAACGATTACACTTCTCTGAGCCAGCTTAGGATAGCGCGCCACTGACTGATGTTCTAAACCATCAAAAATAATATGTTCATAAACTTCATCACTTAAAATGATAGCATCTGTATTGGTAATCAGTTTCTCGAGCTTTTTCATATCCTCGGAACTGAAAGTTGCTCCGGTAGGATTATGAGGCGTGTTAATGATTATCATCCTGGTACGAATACTGATTAGTTTCTTAATTTGCTCCCAGTCAATTTTATATTCCGGGAATTGCATCTCGTAAACAATCGCTTTGCCGCCAGCAAGTTCGATAGAAGGAATGTAAGAATCGTATGCTGGCTCAATTACAATCACTTCGTCGTTTTCTCTAACCAAGGCATTAATTGCGGCATAAATACCAAGCGTAGCGCCAGGAACTATTGTAATTTCTTTTTCAGGATCATAAACTGCCGAGTATAACTCTTCCGTTTTTAGGGCAATTCTCTCGCGCAACAATGGCAATCCCGCCATCGGTGCATATTGATTAAAGCCATTAGCCATGGCTTCTGTGACAAGTTTCTTTAGAGCATCTGAACAATCAAAGTTCGGAAAACCCTGCGCCAGATTAATGGCATTGTGTTCATTAGACAATGCCGACATTACAGAAAATATAGAATTCCCTACCTGCGACAGCTTGCCATTAAGATTACCTTCGAATTTCACTATAGCAAAGGTATACCATAGCCTTTAATTGCCCTCAACAAACTCATTTAAATATGGTCATTTTTTCAACAAATCCAGTCAAAAGTCTTGGATTCAAAGCCTTAAAAATCCTTCAAATGTGTTTTTTTGATATCCTCTATACTCAGCTTTATTAAAGCTACAAATTTCAGTAAATAGTCGTCAAACTCTTTATCAATGACACCTCCGTTCTGCAATTTTATATCCATAGAAGCGTGGAGTTCTTTGCATTCAGTCATCATCAGATTTGATAATGCAGGTTTAATTTTATGTAAGTTCTTTTTTAAAGCATCTATATCTCTATACTTAAATGCAGTTTCAATTTCATCCAACAGTCCCGGAGTATTATCTACAAATAACTTGAGCATTTTATGAACAAACTCACGTTTTCCATTAGATATACCTTCTAAATATGCCAATTGATAAAACGCTTCTTCTTTTGGTTCATGGAATATTTGCTCCACTGGATGGGCAATCATGGCATCCAATAGAACATTGTGTAGACTTATTTCAGTAAACGGCTTAGACAAACATTGCCTGAATCCTAAGTCAATATACTTTTTATTGTCTCCTTTCAGAGCGTGAGCTGTTAGCGCCAGAATGGGAGCATTGTTGTAGTTATTCTGATGCATAATGATGCTAGCCGCTTCGGTTCCATCTCTTCCTGGCATCTGAATGTCCATCAATATCAAATCAAAAGAGTTCTTTGCGGCAATCTCTACTACCTGAATTCCATCTTCTGCAAGTGTTACTCTGCAACCCCATGCTTCTAATATGCTTTTTACGAGGAACCTGTTAATTTCAACATCTTCTGCCACCAGAATATGCTTACCTTCCAGAAAAGAATTTGATTTAAATGCTGAATCTTTAGCACTGGAGACCGCATCTGGACTAGCGTCCGACTTCATGAAAGGCAATTTCAGGGTAAATACACTACCTTGTCCCAATGTGCTATCTACCTCGATACTTCCACCTTGCATCTCTGCAATTGAGCGACAAATACTTAGTCCAAGACCAGTTCCTCCATATTTTCCTGTAACATCTTTTCCACCCTGAGTGTAAGGATCAAAAATCTGTTCAAGTCTTTCTTTATGAATACCTATTCCTGTATCCCTGATATCAATTTTTACGATGACTGATTGGTCCTTCTCCTCCATCAAACTAACTTCAACACTGATTCGCCCCTCATTGGTAAACTTAACAGCATTGCCTATCAGGTTATTTAACATCTGTGTGAGTCTGTATGGATCGCCATCTACCAGGAATTTAACTGGAAGGTGACTCATAAACTGTAGTTTATTTGATTTCTCCTCAGCTCTGTATCGGTATGTCTCTATGGCTTTTTCGATTCGTTTTTCAAGATCAAATGGAATAGATTCTAATTCAATTTTACCTGAGTTGATTTTTTCAAGATCAAGAATATCATTAACAATCAACAAAAGATGGTCTGCTGATTCACTGATTAAATCGATGTATTTTCTTTGTGTCTCGTCCAAGTCAGTTCGCGACAACAACCCTGTGATACCAATAAATGCGTTCATTGGGGTTCTAATTTCATGCGACATACTTGCGAGAAAATCCGACTTCGCAACAGTAGCTTTTTCTGCAATCTCTTTTGCATTTAATGCATGTTCTTCCAATTCTTTTCTATCAATCGCATTGGCAATACTATTAGCAAAACTCTGCAATAGTGCCACTTCGTCGTGTGACCATATGCGTTCAGTCTTACAATCGTCGTAGCCTACAAATCCCCAAAATTTATCTTTATGGATGACAGGTATAATTAAAATAGATACAATACCCTGAGATTCAAGAACTTCTCTCATCTCTTTTTCTTCTATTTTACTCACAATTGCTTTGAAAGGTCTTTTCTCGTGCATATTGTGAATAATATCACCAAATATCTCTATTGGCACATTCTGAAGCTCCGGGTTATTAATTTGCGGAATGGCATCTTCTGCACTCCATTCAAAGCGTTGCGAAGTCAGAGTCGCTCCATCTACCTCCGAATTTTCAAACAAGTAGGTTCTGTCGACACCAACTGCTTCTCCAATCATAGGTAGAGAAAAATTAATAGCTTCGTAGACATTGGGATTTGACAACAGTTCATCTGTCGCTTTAGCAATGGCATTTAACATCCCCTGCTTGGTGCGTAAAGCATTCAAAGTTTTCTTACGCTCAGTAATATCACGCGAATTGGCAATTACATATCCAGTATCTCCGATTTTAATATACTTAACAGTCACCTCAACTGGAAAAGTCTCGCCAGTTTTCTGATGTTTGTTGAGTCCCTCCAAAATAAGAGTATCTTTTTTCTTTAACTCCTCTACATGCTCTTCCCAGATCACTTTGTCTTCAAATAATTTCTCAAAATCAGATACTTTATACTGCCCAATTTCATGAGAATCTATCCCTAAACGTTTAGTCGCTTCTTCGTTCAAATAAAAAATAGCACCATCTTCAGTTGCCACCTGAATGGCATCGGATGAGTTATCGATCAGACTTCTCAACAATTCAAGATGCTGATTGGCTTCACGTATAGCATTTTCATTTTTTTTCGCTTCGGTTACATTTAGTCCGTAGCCAATGACCATGCTAATTTCATTGTCAGCGTCAAGCACAGGAGACATTAATCGCATATGCGTTTCAACCTGACCATCCGGACGGGTAATTTCCTCTTCCCATTTATGGGTTTGTCGTGTATCTCTGGCAAGGTTAAAGTGAGCCCTTCTGCCCTCAGCCATCTCAATTGAAATATTTTTCAACTCGCAATATTCTTCATCCTTTTTCCCGATAATCCACTCACGCATTTCTTGATTTCTAATACCGTTTGGATTGACAAAAAGATAACGATGATCCTTATCAAAAACAGCGATATCAGCTGGTATTTTATTAAGGATCTCTTCATAAAATTCCCTTTGAACTTTGATGGCATCTTTTATTCCTTCAGCATTTGTAATGTCGCTATATACCCAAAGGTGACCGTCATATATTTTATCTTTCCATAGTGGGATATAATCGCGACTCAGGAAGCGGCCATCTTTTAACTCCAGTATTACACCTTCAACTTTTACTTTATCTCGAAGTGTAATTTCTATTTCTCTTAGGAATCTCTCTTCATCTTTAAACATCAATGCCGTATCTTTTGCAGATGCGGCACAATCGAAACCCAGCATTTGTTCTGGGGCTAACGGAATTCCAAACATTTTCAGAAAAGCATCATTCACCATCACAATGCGTCGTTCAGAATTCTCCAGTAATAACCCATACTGGATATGTTTTAAAATTAGATTGAGTTGTCTGTTATTCAATGTTGACAGAGCATCCAGATGTCGGTTAGACATATCTTTCTCAGGCCCAAGCACATTTTCAGACTTATGGTGTTGTGTGTTTTCCATAAAAAAAGAGTTAGAGTTTTCTTTCTTTGATAACCGTTCTCAAGAACTCATCTTTTTTAGCTCTTGAAATTTCAATGCGACTACCATCTTGCATCACGACCATGCCGTCACCCTCATTTTTAATAATCTCTCTGATTTTATTGAGATTAACAAAGTGGCTACGGTGCAGTTTATAGAATGGATGTTTGGCTAATGCTGTTTCATAGTAATTCATCTTCTTGGTAGAATTTACTTTAGTGCCATCTTCCAGGAAAATATCGGTGTAAGAACCTGAAGCTTCCATTCTCAAAATTTGGTTGATATCGATAAAGATAGTTTTATCCTGACGATTGACAACTAAGATATTATCATAAATTCCAGGTTCACTACTGGATGCAACAACGCGTTGTTTGTTTAGTTTATTTAAACATTCTCTGATATCATTAATCCCAACAGGTTTTTTCAGAAAGTCAAATACCGAATGTTTGAAAGCTTTAAGGGCATATTGATCATAACTGCTTACAATGATAATACGAGCATCTGATTGTCCAGAAATCGCTTTGATTAAGTCGAAACCATTTAGGTCAGGCATTTCAATATCGAGGAAAATAAGATCAATTGACTCTGAATTGATGTACTTCAGGGCATCGAGGGCACTTTCGAAAGTTTTTTGAACTTCAATATCAGTTGGAAAAAATTCTTTTAAAAGATGCTCAAGCATCAAAATATTTTGAGGCTCGTCATCAACGATAATGGATCTGTAAGGCTGTTCTGATTGGGTCATGTTATTTGTGTGTAATGTGTTAGAAGTTTTTGTTTAATGATTAACAGACACTTGGGGAATTTGTTTGAAAATCAATTAAACAAAATTAAATTTTTTCGCTCAAACCTTCAAGTATTTTTCCCGAAATTTTATTTTTTTTTAAATTTAATTCGAGATGCTAAAGATAATCTTCTAACTTTCTTGCAATTAATGGAATTAAATTTAACTAACTAATTTTAATGATACAGCCTTCTTGATTAATCCGGCAGAATTTTTAACATCTAATTTTTTATAAAGCTTTCTTTTATAATAAGATAACTTACCTCTAGGCATTTTAAGCTTTTCTACTATATCCATATCGGTTAATTGATCAGAGATGTACTGAAGCAAGGTTAACTCAAAGTCGTTTAAGCTATTAGCCTCTAATTTCTTGTTTGTCGGACTGTTTTTAATCAATCTCAGAGCCAAATTAGAATCAATATAATAAGAATCATTGAATACTTTATAAATAGCAAAATCAAGTTCTTTGTCCTTGAAATCTTTAATCAGGAAACCATTGGCATTCGAAGTCAAACAATTATAAAGGTCGCTTTCATCATCATTCATCGATAACAATATTACTTTTGTTTTCGGAGATTTGGTTTTAATCAAATGACACAATTTAATACCACCGATGTCAGGTAACATCATATTTAATAATATCAGGTCAGAGTTTTGATTGCTACTCAGGTATTCTGCACCAGTTGAATAAATATTGATTTCACTCCCTTTACACGATTCTAAGGATTGTAAAACATACTTAATCCCTAACGCATAAAAATTGTTGCTGTCAATAATTGAAACTTTCGAAATGTTCATGAATTTGATTGTATTTTAACTATTTAACTACTCACAAAAGTGTGTTAAAATCCAACACCTTTTTATGTGCTTCCACGAAATACAAAGTAATTTTCCCGAATCTTGTAGAAATTATTTTAAACAAAACTTTTAGAAGCTTGATTTGATGCTTATAAGACAAAAATCACCACTTTATTTTAGCAGTTTTTTGCTTGAAAAAGATAAATTTCTCAACATTGCTTATTTTTTAAAAATTCAATTATTGTAATTTATTTATATTATACATCAAACAAACAAACTAATTTACAATTATTTATGCATATATTATAACTATTTATTACAACACTAAAACTCCTTTTATTATTTTCAACATTTAAATTGTGACAACTGTACTTGACACTGCATTTTATTTAATTTAATATTGGGGAATATTTAGTACTACGCCACTTATTTTAAGCAAATTTTTCACACAATAAACCACTTTAAAATTGGACAATTTAATATCATTTAGTCATTTGTTTGAGCTGGACTTCAGTCGCACAGATGTTTGGCTACTCTCAGTATTACCTGCGTTTATCAATATTACCATATTCGTTTATGTATTACTGTTTCAGCCTAAGAACTCGCTAAATACCATTTTCTCTTTTTTCATTCTCATTGTCTCTCTTTGGCAATTATCAGACGCTTTCATGCGAATGTCACACGACATTGGAACGGCAAGCGACTGGCTCTATATACTTGGACAATTCGTTATACTGACTACTCCGGTTGCCATTATATTCATCGCCTACTTCTATGGCTGGGATAAGAAAAAATGGTTTAGCCTTTTATTTATCTCACAAGTCTTTCCGGCCACCTTCTTCCTCATATTAAACATGGGAAGAATTAATTCGCACTTTATAGTAGCTTCTGAACAATGGCATTGGGTGCTCAATCCAAATCAGTCTGAGTTTACCAAAATTATGTATTTGTGGATCTCCATTCAAAGTACTGCAATTTTGGGCATTCTTTGGATACAATATTTTATGAGCAAGCCAGGCTCAATTAAAAAGAAACAAAGTTTGTTCCTGGGCATAGGCTTCCTCTTTCCAATAATTGGGGGCATGTTGTTTCAAGTGATATTGCCTTTGTATTTTAACACCACCAGCATTCAAGTTACGCCTTCACTGTTTACATTTTTCTCATTTTTCTCGGTAATGGCGATGATCAAATACAATTTATTGGAATACTCCCCTCAACAACATTGGGATAAAATTGTAGAAACCATGAACGAAGGTCTCCTAATCGTTAACCTGAACAACGAAATCATGTATGCGAACAACATGTTCTGCAAAATGACCGGCTGTGACATTAATGAATTGCTCAATACCCGTGCAACTGGCAGATTCCTTGATCATCAGCACGACGTTTCAAGTAAGTCTTTATACGAACCTTACGAGTGGCAGATCACATCTGCAACAGGTGAAAGAATATGGTTCCTTATTAGCAAAACTCCTTACCTCGACCAATGGAATAAAACCATTGGCCATATTATCATTTACACCAACATCAACGAATCAAAACGCTCAGAAGCACTTTTCAGAGCACTGGCAGAAAATGTTGGCGACTTTATCTCTATGACAGACAGGAACTCCAACTTTATTTATGCGTCTCCTGCTATGTTAAAAGCATTGGATTATTCAATGAGTGAATTAAAAGGTCGCTCTATCTTCGAAATTATGCACCCTGAACAAGCTCTTGAATCGAAGGCTAATTTTAATCATATTCTTGAAAAACCAGGTACTCTGATTCCAAGAGTCAATCGGTTTGTCAGTAAAAATGGTCGCGAATTATGGGTAGAAGGTGTAGTTATCAATTTATTAGAAGACGAAAACGTTAAAGCCATCGTTTCTAACCACCGTGATATCAGCGAAAGAAGATCTCATGAAGCAAAGCTTCAGCAGTTTCTTAACGTCACTACCGACCAAAATAAGCGCCTTCAAAACTTTGCTCATATAGTCTCACACAATATCCGATCTCACGTCGTAAATATCTCTGGAATCGTTGACATCCTCAACGCATCAGATGAAAAAACAGAACAAGAAAAGTTAATGCGTATGCTGAAAGCAAGCACCGATAAATTGTCTGAAACTACGGATAATTTGAATGATATCATTACCATTCAAAACAACCTCGACAATAGTCGCACTCGCCTAAACCTCAGAGAGGAAATCATTAAAACCGGTAATTCAATTAATTCTATAAGTACTAATAACAACACAAGCATCATAAATGATGTCAATGAATCTGTCTTTTTAGATGTGGTCCCATCTTACCTGGAAAGTATCCTTTTAAATATGATGACCAATGCCATCAAGTACCGATCTCCTGAAAGGGATCCAATCATTAGGTTATACACAGAGCAAGACAAAGATTATACTATCCTTTGTATCCAGGACAATGGCATTGGTATCGATCTAGACATGCATGGTAAGAAATTGTTTGGCATGTACAAAACTTTCCATTCTAATAAAGATGCAAGGGGCTTAGGACTATTCATCACTAAAACTCAAATTGAGTCTATGAACGGTAAAATAGAAGTTGAAAGTACACCAAATTCTGGTAGTACATTCAAAATTTATTTTAAAAAATAATTAAACAAAAAGGGCTTCCATTGTTGGAAGCCCTTTTCAATTTCTCTGATAATTTTATTCTTTAGTTACTTTTATTGTTTGCACACCTTGTTCTGTTTTTACTTTTAATGTATAAACGCCAGCTGATAAATGATCGATGTTCCACTCCAATACTTGTTCATCAGGCATGCCTGACTTAACCTGTTGACCGAGAGCATTGAACATTTCTACTCCAAGAATGATTTGATCTGAAACAATGTTTAAAATACCATTTGACGGATTTGGATACACCATCACTACCTGTGTTTTTAATACAGAATTTACCTCTGTCACTGTTAATTGTTTACTTATACAGGTTCTGCAACCTTTATCTGTGAATGTACAAAGTATGACACTATAATTCTGACCAATAGCAACAGAGTTATAAGCATGTAAAGGATTCTGAACAGTGTATGTATTCCCATCACCCATATTCCATTCCCACTCCACAATATTGCCACTTTGCACCGTGCTGTTATCTGTAAACTGGTAGGTCAAGCCCGCGGTTTTCACGAAACTATACTCAGTGCTTGGCAAAGGATATACCGTAGCAGTACCATAAGCTGTATCTAAACAATTACCAGTTCCACTTACTATCAAGCGCACAGAGTAAGTCTTAACAGTATCATAAAAATGAGTAGGATCTTTTTGAAAACTACTTTTATAATCTCCAAAGCTCCAGTTATAAGTCGTTGCATCGCTTGAAGAATCTGTAAACCTGGTAGCTCCTCCTTCACAATCTTCCATTACGGCAAATTTGGCAACGGGTCGCTTGTAAATATTTACATTATAGCTCACAGTATCTTTACAGCCCGCTGTATTCGATTGTATAACATTTAAAACGCCAGTACCATTGCCATTCCAGCGCACATTAATAGAATTGGTATTCTGACCGCTAATGATCTGACCGCCACTGATGCTCCAGCTATAGGTATTACCACTCACTCCAGGTGTAGAATATAAGAAACGTTCGCCCTCGCAACCGGCTCCTGCTCCGGAAATCACCGGCGTTGGGGCTAAAACCACATTGACTTGTACTGTATCAGTATCATAACATCCTGTAGAAACATCTGATTTTACTAACACATATTTGATGGTTTGTAAGGTCGTTACCACAGGATTGGCAATACCTGAAGAATACCCTGAAGGTATACTGCTCCAGGAATAATTAAATCCAGTTTGCGGTGCTGCTCCGATTTGAACACTTTTGCCATAACATACCGTTTTATCAGTTCCGGCATTGGCCACAGGTGTTGGATTAACACTAATGACGATGGTATCATTTTTCTTACACCCGAAAGTTGAATTGGTGACTTCTAACACATAGGATGTTTGGGTAGTCGGACCAACACTAATCTTAGAAGTTGTGGCCAATAAATTCGCACCGAGGTCATACCATTTGTAGGTGAGACCTGCCTGAGTATTCGGACCAATAACTGCGAAATCGCCATTGCATATACTCACATCATTTCCAGCATTTGCTGCTGGCAAAGCTCTTACCGAACGATTAAGAATAAGTGTATCATTAAAGTTGATAGCATCCGATTGAGCATTTGGAGCATCCGTCCAGAATGTAAATTTCGGATTCAGGTTCCCAAAGAAATTATGAGTACCAATGACAATTGTATCTTTTTGTTTGTTTAATAAATTTCCTGTCCACTTATAAGTAGTTTGCGACACATTGCCTACCATCCATTTAATATCAGCAGAAGTTAAGGTATCTCCTCCAAAATTCTGTATAACAATTTCTATAGATTGCAGTCCGGCGCAGGCACCGCTACCCGGACCAGTCATTTCAACTACTCCAGCATCATGATCCATTAGTTTAAATTCGTCAGCACCAATATCTGGATTGGTAGAATTTCTTACCTCTCCATCAAAATCAGTTGTAATGCCTGTTACCGCTGCACCAGCGCCTTTAAGCATAGGGTTTGAAATGTGTAAATCTGTGCTTGATTTGAAAAGTGGATTCATGGTCTTAGTATTGATATCCTTACCACTTGCAACACTTAAATCATTCAAGTTGGTGTAAGATGCACCCCAGTAGGCAAAAGCACCTCCCTTAATTAGCAAGTTATTGTAATCGCTGGCGCTTACCTGAGAGGCACTTGGAATAAAGTAGGCCTGCCCTCCTTCAAGTAGCATATTATTACTTTTCATTACCAGATTGGTTGTGGTATTGACTGTTGAATAGATCCCATAATTTGCTGAATTGGCAGCAGTAAGATATATACTATTAAAAGCTACCGTCTGATAATCGACCCCATCTAAAACTATCCCCTTTCCACTTGCCTTAGCAATAGCGTTGTTAGCAACAAAACCAGGATTACCAGACACAGCATTACAGGCAGTCAATAATATTGACGATTCCGAGCCCTGATCGATAAACTTATTACTCATTACCCTTAGAGCCAAGTCACAATCTAACAACTGTAAACTGTAATTGCCAGTTAAAGGCGCTATTACTTTTCCGAAATGGTTATTATTAACACCAACAGCATCGTTATAAGTGATTTGAACAGAGGAATTGTAGGCAGAATCAAAAGTATTACCATTGAAAATAGTACCAACTTCATGAGTAGAACTTACGCCTGCATAAGACACACTACTTTGTCCGAACTTTACATAGTTATTGTGAAACTCGTTATAATCGTCTTGTGATTGATCTGACCAGATATTGAAGGCAGAAGTATTGGATGCACTTAGCTTCAAACCAATCATCTGACAACTTCTAAAAGTATTATGTGTGGAACCATTTAGAAGATGTAAGACATGTGCAATCGGATTGGTACCTGTGCGTTCAAAGGTGATGCTTTTAAAATTGATATAGTCCGCACCTCTCAACTGTACAACGGCATTATTATTTCCTGTCGCAACTGTACTTGGCAATACCACTCTTACCAGTGAGCTATCTTTATCCATACTAACAAAGGTAATTTGGTTAGACGAACTCATGCCCGGCAACTGAAGTAAGGTTATTTGTTCGTTGTAAATACCAGGTGCTACTCTGAAAGTAATGGGACCGCAAATACCGCGTGCTGAAAATGCTGCGATGGCCGAATTAAAAGATTTGAAATCGGCATTTAATGAATCGCTGATTTTATAAGTACCGGTCATGCCAGCAAATCGCAACACCGATATAGTATCATTACTTACACGACCATCACTAGTATTATTCGGGTTATATGTCCATGCCTTGATGGTATAAGGTGTATTGGCAGAAAATGTATAAGACCCTAAAACTAAAGATGATGAACTGGCACCTGGTGCTAATTTACCAGTCCAATTATAAAATGTTTGAGAACTCGAATTGACCTGCCACTGAATCCGTACGGAACTGATAGTATCTATGCCATAGTTTTGAATTTTTACCCGAACATTTCTAGTACCTGCACAAAATAGAGACGGACTGTCAACAGCACTCACACCAACATCATTGTATACCGGAAAAAACTCATCCGCACCAATATCAGGAGTTAGTGTGTCTCGCAGTTCGTTATCAATATCAACTGGCACCCAAGGATATTTTAGTCCTTTTTTATTTAAGCCTACATTGCTGACATGTAGGTTCACCGGACTGATATAACCGGGATCAACATTAATTGAGTTAGCATCTTTAAAGCTGGCAGATTGCAAGCCTGAGAGACTCGTATAAGTTGTCCCTGCCCAATTTGCCAGATAGGTACCGCTACTAAATAAATTGTTGTAATCTAAAGTATCAAGATCTGCAGTGTTCGAACCAGTAACACTGTATGCTAAGCCAGAACCTTTATTGATAAGATTATTATTGATAAGACGGATATAAGTATTGGTATACTGAGGATAATGGTAGTAGGCTGCACTGCTGGTCAGCGGACTTGTTATCAAAACATTGTTATTGACAAAATTGAGATAATTACAATTGTATACAGCTAATCCAGTGCAATCACCAGAACCTCCAGAATTAACAATCCAGTTATTGCTAATCAGCGTTGGTGAAGCCGCTGTACTGGTAGTGCTTGCTATGATGAGCGCTCTAACAACCTGACCATTGGCGGCAGACATGAATACTTTATTCTTAGTCACCAACATACTTGGTGATGATTCTATGCGCATACCATATGAAGTATAGTGACCCTGATTGGCGCCAAAATCGCCCATATTAAAGGTATTACCAGTAATTATAAGATTACTCTGACCAGTGATATAAATACCCGCAGAACCACTGGTATCAAAAGTATTTCCACTAAAGAAATTATTAGTCGCTGTGCTGGCACAGTATACCCCATTGTATCCGTACAACAAACGCGAATTCAAAACTGTTGTACTATCGGCATTACCATAAAAATACAAACAAGTTCCCACCGTGTAATTAAACCCATTGGTAGAATTGCTTGGCACCTTTTTACTCTTAAACAGACAATTTTCAAATCTCACCTGATTGGCATCATTCCCTATTTGAACAACTGTGGCATAAGCTGCTGTTCCTGTTCGTTCAAATCCTATCCCTTTAAAAGTAATATTATCGACACCATTGAGATTTAAAACAAAGTCGGCAGTACTTGAAGTTGAAGATGCCAGCCTGAGTTTACAACGGTTGCTATTGTTGCTTGCTGACTGAAAGGTAATTCTTCTGGAAGGATTCGAACCAGCTACTGCCGTGAAATCAATAGATATCGAATTGTAAAGGGTGTCGAATACCGTAAAAGTAACGGAGTTTGAAATTCCGGGACCCTGAGTGGAGCCTCCATCAGAGCGACTTCCAGAGAGCAAATCTCCAACAGCAGATGTCCAGTTTTGGTAATTCGTACTAGAAGCAGACTGATAAGGATTGATTGTGTAAGAACCACTCAGCTGTGCCTGCAAGCTACTGCTGAACGAATTGGTTAGCACAAGCGCTAACACAAGAATACGTTTAAAAAGGTAGTTTTGTTTCATGTTTATAGGTGTTTGTTGTTGATACTTCAGAGAACGAAAAATGAGCCTTAAATTAATTTAACAGGCAGACTCTGAACAAAAATATAGTTATTTTTTAACAAAACAAGAACTAATTAAACCTTTTACAGTTTGTAGACAAAAAACTTGTTATCTAATTAATAATCAGAATAAAATTTTAAATTATCTGATGGATATCAGGATTGTTTAGCCAAGATTCGGATCCTGGTTTCGTTACCAACCACCCAGACAGTATCATTGAGTTGAAACACAAATTCTGATTCGGGATTAAGTATTCTTTGCCCGTCTCTTTCCACACCAACCACCAGTCCCTGCGAAAGAGCCCGAATATTAGAATTGCGAATGCTTTTGTCAATCAAGAAAGCTCCTTTATGCAAGACAATACTTAACAGGGTTACATCCGTTTTTTCGGGACTAATATTGATCTGACAATTTTCTTCCAGAGCATGAGCAAAACGTTTCAACTGTTCATCTGTACCTATGACAAAAAGTTCGTCATTAGGAAATAAACGTTCTGTTCGTGAAGGCACTGAAATAGTAATATTGCCTCTGACAATTTTTGCGATATTGACACCAAATTTTTCTCTTATTTGAGATTCTTCCAATGATTTCCCGACAAAAATGGAAAGAGCATCTAAAGGCATACTCACCATATGTGCATCCCATGGCGACAGAGGTTTATGTTGCTTGGTTAGTTCACGCTCATTAAGATTAGACATAAATCTTTTCTCTATGCGACTGTAGAAACGTTTGATTTTAGGGGCGAAAACAATAAACAAGACTATCGCTGCTAAAACACCCAATAGAGCCACTTTAGGAGAAAACAACTGATCAAATACAAAACCAATAAATACGATTGCAAGTACTAGTCGCGACAGCATGAGTGTAATCAAGGGACTGCGTTTACCTGGATCACTCCAGACACTGGCATACAACTCGCGGTTAGTTCGTCTAAAAGCTAGAGCCCATATAAATGGCGACAGCAACAGCATGGTCAGTGAAACGTCTAACCATCTCCCAAAACGCCAGGGCGCCAGCATAGGATACAAAATTGACGAACTAAAAAGTATGATGGTGATGATGATGACAGAATTAATTAGAACATTGACGATTTGATTCTTTAGTAATTGTTTGAAGTCACTTTCATTTCTGGTCTTATCAGTAGCTTCGCTGTATTGCTCCAGTTTATACAAAAGTGATGCAGGTAAAGTTCGCTCCAGCCAACGGTAGACAGGTTCTGATAAGCGCATCATGTATGGCGTGGTAAATGTTGTAATAACAGATACAGCCACAGCAATAGGATAAAGATACGCTTCAGTCACTTTTAGACTGATGCCCATGCCTGCAATAATAAAAGAGAACTCTCCTATTTGAGATAAACTCATTCCAGTCTGAACAGAAGTCTTCAGGTTTTGTCCAGACAGCAATGCACCGCAAGCTGCGAAAACTGGCTTACCAATCAGCAACACCAAAGTAGCAGCGATAATGGGACCGTAGTATTTGCCTATCATATGAAGATCCAGCAACATTCCAACAGACACAAAGAAAATTGCGCCAAACAAATTTTTAAGGGGCATTACCAGATGTTCTATTTTCTCTGCCTTAGTAGTTTCTGCTAAAATAGAACCCATTACAAAAGCACCCAATGCAGCAGAGAACCCTACTAAAGTTGCCAGATACACCATGAAAAAACACAAGGCTAAAGCGACAATCAATAGCGACTCCTCACTTAAGATCGGTTTCATTTTCCTGAAAAATCCAGGCAAGAAAAAGATACCTGACACAAACCACAACACCAGGAAAAACGCCAGTTTACCAATTGATAAGAGCATTTCTGTACCCTGGAAAGAAACACTAACAGCCACCGAAGAAAGTAAAACCATCAACACAACCGCTACCAGATCTTCGACAACCAGAGCACCCGTAACAATCTGAGCGAATTTGGTGGTTTTGAGTTCCAGCTCATCAAAAGCTCTGATAATAATAGTGGTTGAAGCAATGGCAAGTATGCCTCCCAGAAACAAACTATTGAGTCCGTCTAAGCCCATTAGCTTTCCCAGAAAATACCCACAAAGCATTGTCAATACAACACCACTGACCGCTGTCATAACCGCCACCCCTCCTACTTTAAGCAATTTTTTAAAACTGAATTCAAGTCCTAGACTAAACAGTAAAAATATTACCCCGATTTCTCCAAGAGTCTTGATATTGTTAGTCTCTACAACCGTTGGGAACAAATTGAAATTCGGACCAACCAACAAACCTGCAATAATGTACCCTAACACAACAGGTTGTTTAAGCTTCTTAAACACCAGACTAATAATGGCGGCAGACACCAAAATTAAGGCTAAGTCGAGAATTAATGGTGGAATATGACCCATATTTAACTATTGCAAATTACTATATTTTTTTTGAAACATAAAGCTTTAAACTACATACTATCAACATTATCAAGGCACTTTAGTTCATCTCATTTCTTTTTAATTAAAAAATAACAGCATTTTTTTTCATAATTCGAATAATTCAATTAAATTTGATTCTATATTGTAACAATTAGGGGATTTAGTTCGATTTGTTGTTACATTAAATATCACCTTCAACAAAAAACACTATGAAGAAAATCATTTTCTCTTTAGCATTCATCGCTGTCCTTATTGGCTGTACCCGTCAAATGCCTGAACAACCTATAGTTGGCGAAACCAAACTCAATCTTCCTTCAACGCCTTTTGACTACAGTCATGTTACTACCGACAATGGTCAGGTGCCTGTATTATATGAAGACGGCAGTTTGGTAGACAATAAAAAGGCCACCATTGGCAGAGTGTTGTTCTACGACAAAGCTTTATCTTTTAACAACTCTACGGCTTGTGCATCTTGTCATATACAAAATAAAGGGTTTTCGGATATAGTGCAGTTCAGCGCTGGTTTTGAAGGCTTACCGACTAAAAGAAATTCAATGCCTATCAGCAATTTATACAACAACCGCAAGGTGGGCTATTTCTGGGATACACGCGAAAGCAAAATTGAATCGATGGTGTTTGCTCCTATTCAAGACCATATCGAAATGGGTTTTTCTCAGATCAATTTAATCACCGAAAAAATCAGCAATCTAAAATATTACCAAAAATTATTTAAAGATGCATACGGCGATGATAATATTACAACCGACAGAATGCGCGAGAGCATGGGTCAGTTTTTATTTTCAATAGTGAACGTTAACAGCAAATTCGACAAAGGCATAAAAAGTAATTTTTCCAACTTTGATCAAAATGAAATTGAAGGCATGAATCTCTTCGTTGAATTAGAATGTGACAAATGCCATTTCCTTCACGAATCCTTTTCTTATGATGGCTCTAAACGTGAAAAGTTTGCTAACATTGGCTTAGATGCTGAAGACAAAGACAAGGGAAAAGATGGCTTATACCGCATACCCGACTTAAGAAATATTTCAAGAACTGCCCCTTACATGCACGATGGTCGATTTAAAACCCTTAGTGAGGTTATCAATCATTATGGCTTCGGTGTTCAGGAAAATACACATTTAAGCGACGAATTAAAAAACAGACCGCCTGCTCATAATTTTGATTCCTATAGTGGCGGAAAAAAAGCTGACATTCTGGCTTTTTTAAAAACACTTGATGATGAAAGTAGTTTGACTGATCCTAAATTCTCTTCTCCGTTTGCCAATTAAACATTTTAGAATTTTTATCTTTATTGTGCTGTTAGCCTCTGCTTTTAATGTAAGTGGAGCGAATGACAGTACAGCAAAAAAACTCGGCCTACATTTACTGGTATCATTAAATCCAGCACTGCAGGCTTCTGATGCCATTAAGAAAAGTGATCTTTTTTATTCTGGCGTGTATTACGAAGTCCAATATGGCTATAAAAAGCACCTAGCTGGATTTGGCTATGTTCGTTCATACAAAGCAGAGAACATGTATGTCAACGGCATCAAAAAAACCAAAGACCGTCTTCACAGGCGATTAAATCTCTCTTATACCTATAATTTCTATAACTATAAAAAGTGGCAATGTTTTGCAGGCGCCTCATTTTACTACCAGCAATCTGATACCATGAACATTCTCTATACCTCGATAGAGAACCAGACAGAACGCGGTCTGCAAACTGAGCAAGGTTTTTCAGCCATGTTAAGAGGCAGCTATCAATTCAATCGTTTCTTCAGCTTGATGCTTGAATTACCCTTGTACCACAGTCAGCATACCTACAACTACGACAAAGTATACCCACTCACGCCAAGCATGGGCACTCACCGGGAGGACAGTTATCCTAAAACCAGATTTTTTATACCGGCTGCTTTGTATTTTAGGATATCTATTTGATGTAGGTTAAGGAACTAGGATATAGGGTATTTTACTCTGGCGTTTAGCCCCCTAAATCCTAATTCCTATATCCTTTAAATAATAACTCATAACTTCTAAATGCTTATTAGTTATAGGATCTAGGGGACTTTCGCCAGAGAACAAACATCTTTATATCTACCGTATAAACGTCGGACCCACGGTCCACGAAAAAAGCAACAAGTAAACAACATTTTGTTACTAAATATCTTATTAATAAGGTTTTAATTTTCATCATAATATTTATATTTGTCTAACCTTAAACCAAATTTATTATGAAAAAAACAATTATTCTCTCAGCCGTGATGGCCTTCAGCAGCAGTATTTTCAGCGCAGAAACACCATCATTAAAACCTGCTAAAGGTACAGTTACCACTCAAGTAGGTATGTCATTATCTTCTTTTAACAGCAATGTGATGTCTATGGGATTGAATGGCCGTTATTTTGTAAAAGATCAGCTAGCAGTGCGACTAAGCTTACTTATTGACAATCAAAAAGATGTTTCAAACACTGCTGAAAATCCAAATGGAACTGGTGGTACTGGCTCTTTCACGACCAATAACAATGGTTCTATGATTATGCTTGGTGTAGAAAAACACTTTAATGGCACACGCAGACTTTCTCCGTATGTTGGAGCAGAAATTGGTTTCGGCGCCAGCTCTATCAAAACAGAAGGTGTTAATTCTAACAATTCTGTGTACATCGACAATTACACAGAAAATGGACATCGCAAATTTTCTGATTTTGGCGTTAACACTTTCCTTGGATTCGACTACTGGGTTGGTGAGGGTGTCTATGTTGGAGTAGAATATACCTTTGCTGCTTACATCAGCTCTAAAGAAAAACAAAGTGAAACTACCAGAAAAACCAATAACAACACTGTAACAACTGTTAATTTCGAAAACAGTTCAAGCAATTTAACTACCATTAGTGCATTGCCTGTATTCAGACTGGGTTGGAGATTTAATTAATAAAACACTTTAATATTTTAAAAGTCGCTGTATGCATTTACAGCGACTTTTTTATTGTTTAATAAACTGACAGACAGATATTTATTCTCAATTTGAAACAGATTTTCTAAAATTTGTAAAAAATAATGACTTTGGCTCAGAAAAGCCAGTTTCGAAACCCCTTGCAAACACTTGATTTTTTGATATTTAAATCGAAAATCAAGAGCCTGGCACCATACATGCAAAAGCTTGGGTATGAAAAACGCAACATCAAACATCCGCACCATTGTTTTAGCGAGAGGCCAAAACAATGCATTTCTCGGTGCCTGGATCGCACTGGGAATTGTAATGACACTCATTATCTTCAGCGCCTGTAAAAAACCAGATACCGGTGGCAGTAGCAATACATCGCCTCAAACCGGATTTGAGATGCGCATGACCGATGCGCCAGGGGATTACGACGAAGTAAATGTTGAAATTACCGGCGCCGAGGTGCATTCTGATGTCAATGGTTGGACCAAGCTTAATGTGAAAGCCGGCATCTACAATCTATTAGACCTTACCAACGGCAAAGACACCTTAATTGCTAACGGACAAGTAGCAGTGGGTACTGTATCTCAAATCAGATTATATTTAGGCACAAACAACTCGGTCAAATTCAAAGGCAATGTGTATCCGCTTAAAACACCAAGTGGTCAGACATCAGGACTAAAATTACAGGTTAATGCTACACTCACTGCCGGTATTAACTATAGTCTATTGCTGGATTTTGATGCCGACAAATCGATTGTACAAACTGGCGATGGCAAGTTCTTGTTAAAACCCGTTATCAGAGTTGTGAATAAGAGTGTAGATGGCGCCATTAGTGGTGTGGTATTACCACTCTTAGCTAACCCTGCCGTGTATGCCATTTCGGGCACCGACACATTCAGCACTTACGCCAATGTATTAACAGGAGGCTTCATGATCAGCGGACTGAAAGCCGGCAGCTATCAGGTACTCATTATGCCAAAGACTCCATACAGCGACACAACTTTAAACAATGTGATAGTCAACGTTGGCGCAGTGACCAATACCGGCATCACCACCTTAAAATAACGCACTTTTCATACGACTGACATAAACAGGTGTTCCGCATTGAGTGTTCATGTTGCGGGGCATTTGTTTTTTTTAGGATCTAGGATTTAGGATAAAGGATTTAGGGGGCGCAGTGCCAGAGAAAGATCTTGGATGTGGTAAACAGACAGGGAACAATTTAATTAGCACCAATAACTAACAGAAATGTTAACTTTGCCTATCCGGTGCTATAAAATTGGGACCTAATGTATTTTATGCTATTTATTAAACAAAATAAATCTTTGAATGTATGCCCCACAATAGGACTAACGTTCGACCACCCATTTGGAATAATAATAATTACCTTCAACTAAGACTTCTAAAAAATATACTCCAGAAATTAAATCTGTCTCAAATTCAAATGTATTTATTGTTTTCTTTTCAAAAACCAGTTGTCCTAGTGCATTATAGATTTTAATTTGTGTTGGATAATGATCAGAATTAATAAATATTTTTCCATTTCTTGAAGGGTTGGGGTAAATGGCAAATTTATTTCCTTTATTGACATTTGATAAAGAA